>Ga0070726_10001079_pt1 | contig 28764 bp, 27 predicted proteins | sample tdAd471_FD_67275 | JGI IMG/M metagenome (GOLD analysis project Ga0070726, IMG submission 67275) | Marine sediment microbial communities from the Atlantic coast under amendment with organic carbon and nitrate - tdAd47.1 | ecosystem: Environmental > Aquatic > Marine > Coastal > Sediment | place...
GAATCACGCTCTTCAAGTCGGTTGGCATTGCAAGCCAAGACATCGCAGCCGCGGCTGCGGCCCTGGCAAACGCGGAGCGTCTCGGTATCGGCGTCGTCGTCTGATCACATATCAGTGAGCCGTCACTTGTACCGATGCGACCTCATGCCAGCACGTTGTGCTCTTCAACCTCGATCGGGTCGCGATCAATCGAGAAGAAGTCCATCGGGACATCGGTGTCGAAGTCTGCCCGCTCGCCCGTAATCCACTTGGCCATCATTGAGCCAATGATCTGCGACTCCTTGAAACCGTGTCCGCTGAATCCGTTCACCACCGCATAGCTGTCAATTGACGTGGGACCCACGACAGGCAACACGTCGGTTCGGTTGACGGTGTAGAGGCTGGCCATGCCGCCAGGGATCCCCATGTACGGAAGGGACGGTATTCGGTGGTGCAGCGCATGCACCTTCGAGTCGATGAACGATCGATTCGCCGTCTTGTTGTAATCGTCGGGGTCGGCATCCTCAAGTTCGTCTTCCTCAAGCACCGAGCCTGCAATGATCTGGCCGTCGCCGGCCTCTGGCCTGAAGTAGATGCCACCTGCTGCATCTGCGGTCACCGGAATCGGTCTCGGAACCTCAGGGGGGAGCGTGCGATACAGAACCTGAATCCGCGTCGGGATGAGCGGCCAGCTGATCTCAAGTCCGGCCATGGCGTTGATCTGATTGCACCAGGGCCCAGCGGCATTAATCACGAGGCCTGCGTCAATCCGCGAGCCATCAGAAAGAGCAACACCTGTCGCCCGACCGCTGGTCACGATCACATCCGTCACCTCGGTACCAAGCCTGACGTCCACGCCTGCCTTCTTCGCAGCGATCGCCACATCAAGGAGAGCGCCGGTCGCATCAAAGAACCCGGTATCGCGCTCGAGCAGGAACCGGTCCCCTTGGGCACAAACGTGCTCGACTTCCCCGGTGAGATCGAAAGGCTCCATACACGTCGAAAAGGCAGGGAACAGTTCGTTGACATCCGATGCTCCGATGTCGACGACGTCTATGCCCTCGGCAGCCATGCGCCGTTGGTCTTTGGCGACCGCTTCGGGGTCGGTATCCATCATCCACAAGACGCCGATGTCGTGGAACCGACCATTTGGTGCGTCACTTCCGACATAATCGGACCAGTTGCGCCAGATCACGTTGCCGTCTCTCGCGATTCTGATGTTCTCAACCTTGGTGTAGCGCTGTCTGGTAATCGACGATGAGCCACCAGTCGATCCCTCACCGAGTCCGAGGCCCTTCTCAAACACGGCGACGCGAATCTTTGAGCGCCTCGCAATCTGATGGGCGATCGACATTCCCATGATGCCGCCACCGACGATCGCAATGTCAACGGCTTGGTTCGCCATCCGGGATCTCAGGCGGAGCCAGCGTCGCCGAGATACGCCTTGCGAAGATCTGCGTTTGCGAGCAGGCCGTCGGCTGTATCGTCGAGCACGATCCGGCCGGTCTGGAGCACGTATCCCCTGTCAGCGATTGACAAAGCCATGTTTGCATTCTGCTCGACTACGAATACGGTGACCCCGGCGTCATTGATCTGCTCAATGATGTCAAAGTTCTGTTGCACCAATACGGGTGCGAGACCCATCGAAGGCTCGTCCATCAAGAGAACCTTTGGTTTCGCCATCAAGGCCCTGCCAACCGCAACCATCTGCTGCTCACCGCCGGAGAGGGTTCCGGCCTTTTGGGTAAGCCGCTCCTTGACCCTCGGAAACATCTCGAAAATCGCTTCAAGTTCGTCATCGAGATGATCTCGGTCTTTGCGGAGATAGGCACCAATCTCGAGGTTCTCCTTGACCGTCATGCGTTTGAACAATCTGCGGTTTTCAGGGACCATCGTGACGCCCTTGGACACGATCTGGGCCGTTGTCGAACCGGTCATGACTTGACCGTCGACCAGAATGTCGCCGCTCGATGGCTCCACCATCCCGAGGATCGTCTTGAGCGTCGTTGTCTTCCCAGATGCGTTGCCACCAAGCAAACACACCATTTCGCCAGCAAAGATCTCGATGTTGATGTCTTTGAGGACATGCACAGGTCCGTAGTGGATATTGACCGTCTTGAACTCGAGAATTGGGGTCCTGTCAGCCATTGCCTGCCTCCGCCGGACGTCCGAGATAGGCCTCAATAACATCTGGATCAGTTGACACCTTGGCGTAGTCCCCCTCGGAGATCTTGACTCCGTGGTCGAGGACCACGACTCGATCGGATACTTCCTTCACGAACCGCATTTCGTGTTCGATGACGACGATCGTCAGCCCGCGCTCATCGCGGAGACGGTTGATCAGCTCTGTCATCTCAAGGGTCTCTCTCGGGTTCATACCGGCGGTGGGCTCGTCGAGGAGCAGGAGCTCTGGCAGGGTTGCCATCGCACGGGCAATCTCGAGCCTGCGGCGGTTCGCATACGACAGCACGAAGGCAGGCTGATCCCACCGATACCCCTTCAAACGCTGACCGAAGAACGAAAGGATCTCCTTCGCCCGCTCCTCGATCTCGGCCTCTTCCCTGCGGAATCCACGGGTGTTGAGCAGCGTGCCGAAGATTCCAGTACTCGTCCTGCAGTGCTGCGACACCATCACGTTCTCAAGCACCGTCATATTGGGGAACAACCGCACATTCTGGAATGTCCTCGCTATCCCCAACTCGGTGATCTCGTGAGGGTGGTGACCACCAATGTTCAGGCCGTTGAAGAGAATGGACCCTGAATCGGGGCGGAAATAGCCAGTAATGGTGTTGAAGAAGGAGGTCTTCCCCGCACCGTTCGGCCCGATGACGGAGACGATCTCGCCCTTGTTGATGTGAAAGTCGACGCCATCGAGTGCCTGAACACCGCCGAAACCCTTGCGAAGTTGGTCCGTGACCAAGATCTCGGTCATGCGTCCTCCTCCTCAAGATCCGTCCCAGGATCGCCCGTGAGCCAGGCGTCCTGACTCATCTCGTCGGAATGGAGTTCGCGTTGTCTTCGCATGCTCGGCCACAAACCCTCAGGCCGTTTCAGCATCATGATGACGAGCAGTGCACCGTAGATAAGAAGCTTGAACTGACCGAACTCCTGTAGAAGCCCTGGCTGTGTTGGACCACCAAGCACCCCGATGAGCACAACCGCTCCAACGATGACGCCAGGGATCGAGCCCATGCCACCAACGATCACGATGACGAGAATGATGATCGACACCAACAGCTTGAACGACGCAGGGAACACCGAACCGACCTTGACTGCGAAGACCATGCCAGCGAATGATGCAAGGATGGCGCCCGTCACGAAGGCGGTGAGCTTGATCGCTGTCGTGTTGATGCCCATGGCCTCAGCAACGTCCTCGTCTTCTCTGAGTGCTGACCACGCCCTGCCAGTTCGCGAGGTTTGCAGTCTCCATGCGACGTAGATCGCAATTCCCACAAACACAGCGATGAGATAGAAGATTGCCTGAGAGTTGGTTCCACTGATCTCGATCGGCCCCACTGATGCCCCTGGGATATTCGTAATGCCCTGCGCTCCGCCGAAGTATGGAGCGAGCCAGTCCGAGAGGAACAAGATGCGAACAATCTCACCGAATCCGAGCGTGACGATCGCGAGGTAGTCGCCCCGAAGCCTGATGACCGGGGTGCCGACGAGAATGCCGGATATGGCCGCCATCACCAGGACAATGGCGACAATCAGCCAACCCTCCCACGAGAGGAAGTTCAACTCGAGCGTTGGCATCCAATACGGCGAGAGAGGAGAAGTCAACACTGCCGTCGTGTATGCGCCGACCGCAAAGAACGCGACGTAGCCGAGGTCGAGCAGACCTGCTGATCCGACAACGATGTTCAGACCGAGCCCCATCAGTACAAACAGCCCGACATTCGCAAAGAGCTCATTTGTGAGATTCCCGACAACCATCGGTACAAAGATCACAGCCAAGATCGTCAGTACTGCAGCAATGGTGTTCTTACGAACCAACACTTCCTTCGGTTGGCTCATCCGCTCCTGACGACGCTGATCGAGCGTCTTGCCTGACGATTGGAACCCGGCTGCACCGAAGGCCGCTGCAAGGATCACCGCTGAACCGGTTATCAGACCACCGTTCGGCGCATAGATGAAGTCCGTAATGAACTCAACGTGGAGACCCTGGGAGAGGTCGGTAATCACCGCTTCGAGCAGCGCGACAATGATGACGCCGGCGACAGCCCAGCTCAATGCCCGTCTGACCTTCGGCGATGCGACCTGTGCTGCCCCACCGACAAGACCCAAGATCGCAAAGCCGACGATCCAAATGGCAGCTGTTGCCCCCATCGACTTGCCGAACGTCAGAAGCTCGACAAGGCGAGGCAGAAGGTTGCTGAAGATGTCGGTGAGATCGAAGCGATCGATGATCACGATGAAGAAGGTGAAGTAGAGCCCAGACAAGGCACCTGTGACCATGCCAGCAACGAGGTCGCGCTCACCCTTGACCGGAGCGACGCCACCGTCAGGGGTTACCTCTGATGCGGCGGTGAAACCGAAGAACACCGGAACCCACAGGAGTGACAGGTAGCCGAGGGTGAGCCACGGATCGATCAACACCCTTGCGTTGAGGATGGTCACCATTCCGATCGACGCTATGAATACAAGCGTCAGACCGGCAAGCGCACCGTGGCGAGACACGCGGGACCAGTCGACGTCGGTCCTGGAGCGAGGCGGTGCTGTGGGCGCGGTCATAGTGTCGGTCGTCATGCCCTGTCCTCCGCTCCGAGTTGCTCACCGAAGAGGCCGGCCGGTTTGAAGATGAGCACGAGAACCAGCGCCGTGAACGCAACCACATCCTTCAATTGGCTGAGTCCTGGAATCACAACGGTCCAGCCAAGAATGCCAGCGACACCGAGCAGAATGGTGGCCGCGCCGAGCACGACCACACCGTTGCGGTGGAGGGCTCTTCCGGCAAAGACGACTACCCCGCCGGCAATGACCAGCGTTATACCAAGCGCCGTCGGGATTTGCCACGCAAGGCCACGAAGCACAACATTCGGTCCGATCCCCTCAAAGAGCCCGAGAAGGATCCCGCCAAAAAAGGCGCCGACGATGTTGCCGATACCACCGAGAACTGCAGCAGTAAATGCCTTGATCCCTGGTAGGAATCCTGTGATGTACGACACGCCCCTGAACAACAAGCCCCAGAGAATCGCGGCAACACCCGCCATCGCTCCCCCGACGGCGAACGTCATAACGATGACCCTGTCAACGTTGATACCCATCAACGCTGCGATTTCCTTGTCCTCGGCCACAGCTCGCATGGCGCGACCTGTGACAGAGCGTTCGACGAAGAGCCAAAGGCCGATCATCGACACCGCAGCGATGACGACCACGGCAACGATCGTCCCCGAGATCTGGAATCCAAGGATGTCGCGCTGTTCCCGCAGCCAATCTGGTGCGCTGGGGTAGCTCCGAACGGCAGGGCCGACGAGGAGCAGAACGGCGTTCTGGATGAAGAACGAGACCCCGATAGAGGTAATCAGCGGGATAAGCCGTGGCGCATTGCGAAGTGGCCGGTAGGCAATCTTTTCGATGAGGACCGCGGCAAAGGTCGAACTGAGCATCGAGGCGACAATCACAAGGAAGATTGCTATGAAGAAGTTGGACTCCCACAACCCGACCGTGAAGAGTGCGTCAGCGGTGAAGTATCCGACAATCGCGCCAACCATGAACACCTCGCCATGCGCAAAGTTGATGAACCCGAGCACGCCATAAACCATCGAATACCCAAGTGCGATGAGCCCATACATGGACCCCTGGGCGATGCCAGAGACGATGAGCTGCTTCCAGGCCTCTGCCGTGAGACCCTCGCCCTCCATGCCTAGAGCTATCGCCCCGACGAACCCCCAGACAATGACGAAAATCGCCATGACCCTGATCGCCCACAGGAACGAATCGGTCCACGAGAAGCGGAACTTCCGTGCCGTCGTAGGGCTGGCAGCCGTGGTTGTCATGGGTGTCGATTCAAGCAGAAAGCCGACGCCTGTGTAGGCGCCGGCTCTCCGACTCTCTAAGTGTGTGGTTCGGCCCTAGAAGGCTGAGAACTCAAACACGATGTTGTTCTTGCCGGACTCGACATCGGACGGATCCGTGTGAAGGACGACAGAGATGCGCTGTGCACCACAGTCACCGAAGTCATCACAACCGAGCGTTCCAATGATGCCACCGAAACCAGAGGTCGCCGTGAGGGCAGCTCTGAGAGCGGCACGATCGACGAACAGGCTTCCGTCAGACTGCACAACTGCGACCTGGTCAATTGCGGTGAGCAAGAGAACCGTTGCGTCGTAGCTGTGTGCCCAGAAGGCAGCTGATGGAGCTTCACCATACGCAGCGTCATAGGCAGCAAGGAAGTCTGCTGCTGTCGTGCCGATTGCGGACTGGTTATTCCCGTAGTCCAGGTTTGGACCGGAGAAGAACATGCCTGCGGACTCTGGCAACTCCATGAAGTTGTCGACCAAGAGGCCGTCTGCACCAATGAGGACAACATCCTCAAGACCGGCGATATCGCCGACTTGCTGGACGATGAATCCACCTTCAGGCATGAAGATCGGGAAGAACATTGCTTCCGGAGCCCCAGCGGCAACCTCTGTGAGAACACCGGTCATGTCCGTGTCACCCTTGTTCACACCTGTGAACACAACGGTCTCTCCACCAAGTTCGGCGAAGGCGTCTGAGAATGCCTGGGCAAGACCCTGTGTGTATGGGTCACCATCATGGACAGCGGCGACCTTGGTGAGACCAAGCTCTTCGCTGATGAACTTCGCAACCGCAGCGCCCTGGAACAGGTCATTGTGTGCGGTTCGGTAGTAACCGGGCTGATAGCTCGTGCCAGCGGTGCCGGCAAGGTCAGATGTGAGCCTCGGGGCCGTATTGGATGATGAAATCAACACACCACCGGATTCAGAAATCAGCGGCAACGCGCCTTCTGCTGCACCGGAGCATGACGTCCCGATCGTCCCAATGACCTGCTCGTCAGCGACGATGGTCTGGGCTGCTGCCTGACCACCTTCAGCGGAACAGAGATCGTCGAGCGGGGTACCGAGATTCACGTTGAAGCCTTGGATAGGACCGAAGTCCTCAATTGCAAGCTCCGAACCGCGAAGGTTTGGTACACCGAGGAACGCTACATCGCCGACGATGGCTTGCAGGCTCCTGATCTGAACTTCTTCACCCGCTGGAATCACGACCGCACCAAGCTCGCCTGGGGTTGGGTCGACTGCTCCAGCAGTGGTTGTCGTTGTGTCTTCGACAACAGTTGTGGTGGTTTCACCAGTCGCTGCCGTCGTTGTTGTTGCGCTCGCCGTGTCGTCATCGCCGCCTGATAGAGCAATGATTGCGATCACAATCACAGCTACCACTGCGACAGCGATCCACGGGAGCCACTTCTTTAGGTTGTCATTCACCTTGAATGCCTCCATATTTGGTTTGAGACGCATCAACCGAGGTCCATGCGTCTCCGCAAGCGTAGGCGTTTCTACACCCATCCAGCAAGATAGTTCGCGAATCTCGCCGTGATGAGTGGGGTACCGTTCGCCAATGGCTGAAACCACTGGCTCCCACGTCGCACGCCAACGACAGCGCCTCACCGCCACAACAACCGATCTCGATGTAGGTCGCCAGCGGGCGATGCTGATCGGGCTTGTCCGCTCGCGCAACGACATGGCTCGTGGTCAATCAAGCCTCAAGGAACTCTCTCTCCTCACCGACACGGCTGGATCCGAACCGGTCGAGGCTGTCCTCGTTCGCAGGGAGCGGCCCGACGCAGCCACCTTTCTCGGCAAGGGGAAGCTCAAGGAACTGGTCGCAGAGTCGAAGGCTGCAGATATCGACGTAGTCGTGTTCGACAACGACCTCTCCCCTGCCCAGCAGCGCAACCTTCATCAGGCCTTCCAATGTGACGTCGTCGACCGGGTGGCGCTGATCCTCGACATTTTTGCCCAACACGCCCACACGAAGGAAGGCATGCTTCAGGTGGAGCTCGCCCAGAACCGCTACCGCCTTCCCCGTCTCCGCGGCAAGGGGACCGAGCTTTCACGGCTCGGGGCCGGCATCGGAACCCGTGGTCCCGGTGAAACCAAGCTCGAAACGGATAGGCGTCGGATTCTCGATCGAATCCGCAAAATCGAGCGCGAGCTCAAGGACGCACAACGCTCGCGCTCGACCCGCAGCAAGCAACGTCGTGGATCGGGTGAACCGGTCGTGGCAATCGTTGGATACACAAACGCCGGCAAGTCGACACTCTTCAACACCCTGACCGATGCCGGGGTCCTTGTCGAAGATCGGCTGTTTGCGACTCTTGATTCGACCGTTCGCAAGCTCGATCTGCCGCACGGCCATTCCGCAATGATCTCGGACACGGTCGGATTTGTGCGGGACCTTCCCCACGAACTGGTGGAGGCGTTCCGTTCAACGCTTGAGGAAGTCGGAGACGCTGACCTGCTCATCCATCTTGTCGACGCCTCGGACGACGATCCAGATCTGCAGATGCAAACCGTGCGCCTCGTCATGAACGAGATTGGAGCATCCGAGGTGGACGAGATCATCGTGTTCAACAAGATCGATGCCCTCGACGAGACTTCCTTGCACCGTTTGAGACTGCTCCACGCAAACGCACACTTCATCTCGGCGCTGACGGGCGACGGAATCCCGGAACTGCTTGAGGCAATCGTCGCCGGCCTTCGCGCGCTGACCATCGAGCTGTCGCTCACTGTTCCGTACGCGAGGGGGGACGTTCTTGCAGACATCCATGCAACAGGGGATGTCTTGAAGGTCGACCACACGGACTCCGGGACGGACATCGTCGCTCGACTGCCAAGCGAGGAAGCGCATCGATTCAGAGAGTTCGTCGCCTAGCTCCCAGTACCGATTCTTCGAAGCATGTCAGCCAACCGACGCTCGCCGACTTCGAACACGCGCTGTGCCTCGTCACGGAACTCTGGTTGGCTGATGACATCGTTCGCCATAACGAGCGAGCGACCCATGATGAACGTCGCAATCTCGCCGCCGCGGTCTGGCCACGCTTCAACGGACTCGTATCCGGCCCGGAGATCCGCCCACCTTGCATCAAAGTCGGGCCGAGACCAGAAGTAGTAGAGCGTGGTCGCCAGGTCTTGGACGGGCCATGCCCACACGATGTCCTCGAAGTCGAAAACCGACACCCTTCCGCGGTACACCTTGACGTTCCATGGATGAACATCGCCATGGGTGACTCGAGCGGGTTCGATGTCCGAGAGCGATGCGATCGAGGCGACAACCGCCTCGGCTGCCTGCTCGTACAGCCCACGACGACCGCCGGGAAGAAGATCGGAGCCCGCATCGGTAAAGAGAATGAACGGAATGTCGTATGGATACACCGTGTCATACGACGGAGCAGCGAACCGGTTCGTGGGGACGAAGGTCTGTCCCTGAACATGGAGGCGGGCCATGGACCGGCCCAGGGCACCCATGGTTTTCGGTGTGATCTGTTTGTCGAGCAACCCACCTGGAAGCCATGTGAACAAGGCACAAGCACGATCGCCCGGTACGCCAGCTGCGGATCCGACCGTCACCGTGTGACCGGCAGCGTTCGGAACGACACCCGGCACCCACAGCTCGGGATCGCGTGCGACCCACTCAAGCCACATCGCTTCAGATTCCATCTCCCGTTTCGTATGTCCGATTGGTGGTCCAATGCCAACACGAAGGGCAAAGGTCCCGCGGGCGGCAGTATCGACCCTGAAAATGCCGTTCGTATTGTCGGCCAACGCCGTGAGCCTCACCACATCCAGGTCGTAGGTCGCAAGCACATCGATAGCGATCGCTCGCAGTCGTCGAAGGCGACCGGTGTCCGTGAGGTCGAAGTAGTCCTTCACTCCACCACCCTTCAGATGAGGTCCAAGACACCAGCTCGCCGAAGGTCGGGCGAGATGGGAACGCCCTCGGACACGGACGACGCTCCTTGGGCCTCAGCTGTGAGATCGATGTGAATACGGTCGCGATCCGGCACGAGGACCAAACTGACGTACACGACCTGGATCACAAGAGCTGCGACGCCGGCAGAAGATAGTCCGAGTTCAGTTGGCCAGAACGGTGCAACCGGAATCAGCGCACCGAACACCCATGCGATCTGAAACATGGTCTCTGCATTTGTGAACGCTCGTGCGCGATCTGATTCAGGAATCGTCCTATGCATCATTCCGTCGAAGGCAAACTTGGCCGTGCCCCACGCAAAGCCTGCAGCACCTACCAGCACTGCCGCAGCCGCCAACGACAACAGTTGCGCGCCGATGAAAGCAGCCATCGCCTCGACCGCAAGCGCACCAACCACCATCGGCTCTTCCCTGACCAACGATCCGAGTGCCGGGGCCACCCACGCCGAAAGGAAGTATCCAAACCCGGCCGCGCCGAGGAGCACGGCAAGCGATCCAAAGCCGGCGTCTGTCTCTCTCAGGGAGAACGCGATGAGGAACACGAGGTAGCCGTTGAGAAACCGGACACCTGCTGTCGCAAATCGAGCGAGCCGGATTGAGCGGGGAAGCGCAAGCCTTCGCCTCCGCTTCGACACGACCGACGCACGAACGGGGGGCAGCTGGAACGCGGCCACGGCGGAAACCAAATACAGCAGCATCGAGGCGACAAGGACCGGACCCACACCGAACACAGCATCGAGACCGACACCGATCGGAACAACGACTGCTGCGGCGATCACCCCTGCCCTTGCAAGCCTTGCATTCGCATCAATCAGTTCGTCGGCATTCCGGACGACGACGGGAAGCACACTGGATCTGGAGATGCCATGGAATCGCGAGAGGATCAGCGAGAGAAAGGCAAGGGGAAACAGCAAGATCGTGTCGATGGAGAGCAGCAATCCAATTGAGACCGCAATTCGCCCTAGTGCCGACACCGCGAGACCCGTTCGGTATGCACCCGGCGATCGTTCGAAGAGCCTGCCGAGGAACGGCCCAAGGAAGGCGAACGGGGCGAGGGTGAGCAGCAGGTAGAGCGCCACATTCGAACGTGCGTCGGTCGACGGCACCGAGAAGAACAGCGTCCCTGCAAGTGCGACCGCCACCAATGCGTCTCCTGCAACCGAGGCAGCATGAGATTCAGCGAGGCGCCAATAGCCGTTGCCCCAACCACGGAACACGGAAGTGAACGCGGCGCCAAACGATCGGGCAATACCCTTGATCCCTGAAGCTGCCGGCGTGTCGAGCTGCATGAACCGACACTATCGCAAGGGACGCCGATTCCGAGGGAGCCCGCGACCACGACCTCGATCGGGAACGACTAGAGCAGTTGGGTTGCGAGTTCGGCGAGTGGACTGCGCACGGTGCGCTCCATCGTCACATGTCCGAACATTGGATTGCCCTTGAACTTCTCGATCAAGGCCGCAAGACCGCCGAACGGCGAGACATACGGATTGTCGACCTGGGTGAGGTCACCACAAAAAACAACCTTGGAGTTCTCAGCCATTCGCGTGAGGATCACCTTCAGGGTTGGCAGTTCGAGATTCTGTGCCTCGTCAACGATCACCAGTTCGTTGGTTATCGAACGGCCACGCAGGTAGGTGACTGCAGCCATCTCAAGGACGTCGCGCTCGAACAGCTCTTCAACAGCGTGGCGAGGATTGCCGTCTTCGGCTCCAAAGAGGGCATAGAGATTGTCGTGCACTGCCGCCATCCAAGGCTCAAGCTTCTCATGGAGGTCACCTGGCAGAAACCCGACCTCCTGCCTTCCAACGGCAATGAGAGGGCGGTACACAGACACTTTGCGATATCTCCCCATCTCGATCACCTGTTCGAGGCCAGCCGCGAGAGACAGAAATGTCTTCCCCGTACCCGCCATACCCATCAGGCTTACCGCCGAGATATCAGGATCGAGAAGCAAATCGGCTGCGAAGGCTTGCCTCGTATTCTTGGTTTCGATACCGAACAGCTGCCGGGACCCTGAAACCCGCACCGCCACAGGATCTAGGCCAGGTTCGGCGACCTTGGCGAGGGCGGAGGCGGAGCCTGGCCCCTTGAGGATGAGGTATTGATTCACGATGCCGTCAAGCTCAGGGATCACGGCCTTGCCAGAGTCATAGATCTCATCGATGACATCAGCGTCGACCTCAATCTCCCTCACGCCGCTGTAGGACTCGTCAACCTCAACGGTGTCGCCGCGGTAGTCCTCCACTGGGACGCCGAGTTGGGCCCCCTTAATCCGAAGTGCTGCATCCTTGGTGACGAGTACCGGACCGCCTCCGCTGTCGTGAATGTTGAGGCAGGTTGACAAGATCCGATGATCTGGTGTCGAAGGATCGAGTGCATCCGGAAGCCGTTCAGAGTGAATGCCGTTGAGCTCGATTCGAAGGGTGCCACCGCTCGGGAGCGCTTGCGCGATTGAAAGTCCACCGCTGGCCGACGCTCCGAGCTCTTCAAGGAGTCGAATAGCACGTCTGGCATTCGCTCCGACCTCGTCCATCCGAGTCTTCTGATGGTCCAACTCTTCAACGACGACGAGGGGGAGCACAACGTCGTGTTCATCGAACCGGAGGATGGCGTTGGGGTCGGCAAGCAGCACACACGTGTCAAGAACGTATGACGTGTGACTCGCTGGCAGAGTCGAGGTCCGTTGCAGCACCCCGCGAACCTACTGACGGTTCCCACCGAAGGCAACGACCGACGACCGCCGCTTGTCATCTGGCCGCCGGCCTCCGTTCCCTGGTGTCTATCGCTTCGTTTGTCATCTGCGCACGCGGTAAGCGGTCATCGGTAGGCTGGCCGGCATGAAGTACGCGGTCATCGGAGCAGGGTCATGGGGGACAACTGTCGCGTCGCTGCTTGCGTCATCAGTCGACGTGGAAATCTGGTCACGGAACACAGCCGTCGCTGAGGACATCAACCTGAACCACAGGAACGCGGCCTATCTGGACGGTTTCGAGCTCTCGCCAGCGATTCACGCGACCACGGACATCGTTGAGGCCCTCTCTGGGGCCGATGCCGTCGTCATGGGTGTCCCATCTCATGGCTACCGGTCCGTCCTCACGACCTGTGCCGGCCACATTCGCACTGACGTTCCGATCCTGTCACTTTCAAAGGGCATCGAACAGTCCACCCTCATGCGCATGACCGAGGTCACAATCGATGTACTCCCCAGCCACGACGCAAACAGAATCGGCGTGCTGACGGGACCAAACCTTGCCAGGGAGATCATGGAGGGACAGCCAGCAGCAACCGTCATCGCTCTTGGCGACGGGGAGGTCGCGACCGACCTCCAGCGCGTGTTCATGGGGTCGACGTTTCGTGTCTACACAAACCCCGACGTAATCGGCTCTGAGATTGCAGGGGCCGTCAAGAATGTGATGGCAATTGCCTCAGGTATGGCCTCAGGAAAGGGTTTCGGAGACAACACGCTCGCGACGCTCATCACGAGAGCGCTTGTCGAGATGACGAGGCTCGGAGTTGCCATGGGAGGAGACTTCCGAACGTTCTCGGGACTGGCCGGTCTCGGGGACCTGATTGCGACGTGCAATAGCTCACAGAGCCGGAACCACAGAGTTGGCTTTGGATTGGGTCGCGGCAAATCGCTGGATGCCATCACGTCCGAAATGAACATGGTGGCCGAGGGAGTCAAATCGACGAGCGGGATCCTGCAGCTTGCCGACAGATTCGGCGTGGACATGCCCATCGCCCGCCAGGTCGGGCGCGTCCTCTACGACGGTCTTGACACTGGCGAGGCGTTGCGTGAGCTCATGACACGGGCGCCCAAGAGCGAATTCAAGAACTAGATTCCAGGCACTTCAAACCGGTCACGCGCTTGCGAGACAGCCACTCTCACGTAGCAATCCGCCAGGTGATCGTTCACAAGCCCCATCGCCTGCATGAATGCGTGCGCCGTCGTCGGACCGACAAACTTCCAGCCGCGCTTCTTTAGGTCCTTTGAGAGCGCAGTCGATTCATCGGTTATCGCCTGAAGTTCACTCGGTGCGCCCGACCGCTGCGGTTCATGGGACCAGAAGTAGGCCGCAACTGACCCAAACTCATCCTGCATCTCGATGGCCCTGGCCGCGTTGTTGATTGTTGCTTCAATCTTTCCCCTGTGGCGAACAATGCCAGCGTCGGAGAGCAGAACTGCGATCTCGGGTTCGTCGAAGCCGGCGACGACCGCCGGATCGAAACCGGCGAACGCCTTACGAAAGTTCTCACGCTTTCGGAGGATCGTGAGCCAGCTGAGCCCCGATTGGAACCCTTCGAGGCAGATCTTCTCGAACAGCCGAATGTCGTTGCCCTGTGGAAACCCCCATTCGGTGTCGTGATACACCTCGTAGTCGGCATCCCCGACACCCCACCAGCACCGTGGTTGTCCGTCGGCGGCGAACTCGACAGTCATCATGCCGGCGCATCGCCTTCGTGCTCACGGTCCGCATCATTCGTGGCACGGGCCTGCGCAATCTTCGAATGGCGCAACACGACTCGCATAACTTCTTCGACATAGCCTGGGTCAAGACCGATCGCCTGAGCATCGGCCACCGCCTCTTCAATCAGCTCAGCCTCCCTCGCAGGCGATTCCAGTGGAATGCTGCGAGACACCTTGATTCTTCCGATCTCGACAGAGTGTGAAAGTCGCCGAGCAATCAGTTGCAGCAGCTCCCTGTCGATCCTGTCGATGTCATCCCGAAGCGATGGAATACCAAGCTTCTCCATCAACGCGCTGAATGCAACGAGGTTGAGGTGGCCGCCGACTCGAAACTTCGCCTCGTCAGGTGTGGGGTGCGCGGCAATCATGAGTCCATCAGCCCCGGCGATTCTGGCGGCAAGGGCGAGCGGCGCTATGAGATCGAGCGACCCGACGAGCGGCGCAGGGTTGACGAGAACGGGATGATCAGACAACTGCTGGACGACGGCTACGGCTGAGATGTCGAGGGTTCCTGCTGTCCTTGGATCGTGCCCCTCCGAGCCGCGTTCGCAGAGAAGGACATCGGCGCCCTTGTTGGCGACGCGCTCTGCCGCAGCGAGCCAGCTGTCAACGGTTGCGTCTGACCCACGATGCACCACAACCGGCCTGCCAGCGGACCCAGCGGCACTCAACAGCTCGTCGTCGTGCATCCGAGACGGTCCAACCTCGAGCAGGTCGACATGATTCGCCGCAAGCGGCACCTGCTCGGACTCGAAAACGAAGGTCGATGTCGCGAGACCGGTCGTTCGGCTCGCATGCTCAAGCAACCAGAGACCCTCCGTGCCGAGTGGCCTGAACCCTCGAGCGAGATCATCGGGCAGGAAGGTCGCTGATCGAAGGACAAGCCCTCCTGCTTCGCTTACGGCCCGAGCTGTCTGGATGATCTGCTTCTCAGATTCCACGGCTGCGGGACCGGCAAGAACGGGAAACGAGCCATCGCCGAATCGCGTCCCTCCAACAGGTACGACGGACGTGTTGGTGTCTGGCTTGCGTTGACTCTTGAGATTTGGTTCTCTTGCAACGGCGTCGTCGGCTGCCACGGTGACCTTCCTGAGGAAGGGCGATACTACTCCTCGAGGAGCGACCGACTCGCCGTCGCAAGAAGCGGCGCAAGCGGTTCAAACGCAGCAAACCGGCCGTCATTCGTCTGACCTGCGACGTAGCGGGCGTAGATTTGCTCGATGATGACCGCTATTCGGAACAGGGCCAGCGCCTCGTAGTAGGAGATATCGACCATTTCCAGTCCCGTGCGCTCGGCGTACCGACGGCGCACTTCGGCTTTCGGCATCACCTCGCCGATGGCGACGGCCTGCGATCCAAAGACGAGGTACGCCGGGTCGTCAGGTTGGGCCCAGTAGGCGAGCAACGTGCCGGCGTCAACGAGGGGATCGCCAGTCGTTGCCATGTCCCAGTCGAATACGCCAACGAGATTCCCGTCGCTCCCGACCATCGTGTTGTCGAGCTTGAAATCGTTGTGGAGGATCGCCACTCGCTGTGGTGTCGGGACCCTTTCTGCAAGCGCCTCTGCCACGACGGTCATGTCGGACACCGGGCGTGTCGCCGCAGACAACCACCGCCGTGTCCAGCCTTCGATCTGCCGTGCCACGAAACCCTCTGGATGTCCAAGATCGCCGAGACCGGCGTCCTCAGCATCGACAAGGTGGAGGTCGGCCAACGCATCGACGAGTGAGTTGGCAATCGTCTCTTTCGCGTGATCGTCAGACAACCCAGACGGCCACTGCCGCCTGATCACTGAGCCATGCCGTCGTTCCATCACGAAGAACGGCTTGCCCATCACGGCGGGGTCGTCGCAATAGTGGAACGCTCGGGGGGCGAGTGGGTAGGCGCGCCACAATCTGGAGAGCACCTTGTATTCCCGAGCCATGTCGTGCCCACCCTTGGCGACCTCGCCGAGAGGGGCGCGGCGCAAGACGTATTCGTCTCCCGATGCGGCAATGGCGCGGTACGTGAGATTCGCGGCGCCTCCTGGAAACTGATCGAAGCCAATGTCTCCGGTACCAAACAAGTCGGGGACGGTGGATCTGAGGTAGTGCGCAACTTGAGCCTCGTCAAAGCGCTCTTCTACCCGAATCGGTGCCGTGTCGGTCATGTCAGGGAGACTAGAAGAACCGTCAACCGGCGACCATTTGCCAGCCAAGCGCAATGATGCCGAGCCCGAACAGGACGGTGATCGCAATCTCGAGTGTGTGTCTTGCCGCTGACACACCCGGTGCACGCATCCCTTCCCCTGATTCCACACGAATCACGCCTCCGAGACCGATGACAACAAGCAGCGTGGCCACCACCATGAATCCGTCCGAAAATCCAACAGCAGGGACATCTGCGAGACGGTCAACCATCATCGAGAGGAACGCACCGGCGAGCACGAGGTTGGTGAACAGGAAGTACGGCATCGCTCGCTTGCGGTCAGACCGGAGGCGAATTGCCAAGACGACAGAGGCTCCAGTGAGTCCCACAGCCGTCACCGCGTAGATCCAACCGAGAGAGCCGACCGGGACCAGGGCAACAGCGATGCCGGCGGTAACAATCGCATACCACTGAATGTTGGCCAGCGTCGGAGCCTCTCCCGCAACTACCGGGAGCATCGGAATGCTCGCTGCCCTGTAGTCCTCCTCGTACTTGAGCGACAGGGCCCAAAAGTGAGGGGGGGTCCAGAAGAAGATGAGCGCGAACATCAGCCATGAGGCAAGCGACAACGAATCGGCGAAGGCGGCCCATCCGATGAGGGCAGGAATCGCCCCCGCAGCGCCTCCGAGCACGATGTTCTGAGTCGTCGAACGCTTGAGCACCATCGTGTAGACAACGACATACCCCATGAACGCCACTGCAGAGAGAACGCCTGCAAGCAGGTTCGCACCGAACGCCAACACCAGAAATCCAGCCACGCCGAGCGACGCTCCGAACCATGTTGCTGCGTTCGATGACACCCTGTCGGTCGGCAGCGGTCTGGCGTCGGTTCTCGCCATAAGGCGGTCGATGTCTGCGTCATAGACCTGATTGATGACGTTGGCGCCGCCAGCTGACAGTGCCCCTCCGACGAGCGTAAGCACGATCAATGACAGGCCTGGCCAGCCGTCGGCGGCAACAAACATCGCAGGGATCGTCGTCACCAACAACAACTCGATGATCCGAGGCTTGGTCAGCTCCACATACGTCCGAATAGTTGACGAGGGGGAAGAGGCGGACGTTTCGGCGGTCATCGTGCACCTACAGGGTCGTGGGCAAGCTCGTCAACCGCCACGGTCGCGGCCGAGAACACCACATACACAATCCACAGCATGTCTGCGACGAACAGGTGAAGGACCTGCACCGCAAGAGGAGTCAACAGGAGGATGTTTGCAACACCGATGAACAGCTGAGACAACACGATCACCGTGAAGACCGCTGACAGACGTTGCGCCGACCTCGAAGCCGTTGCACTCTGTTTGACCGCGATCCACGCGACAAAGATGCCTCCGAGGACGGCAAGTATGGGGTGGATGATTCGAAGTCGCAGAAGTGCCGGAGCGGTTGGCCCAAACTCATCAGCGATGCCGTCGATAAGCGAGTCCGCTGGAAACACCGCGTCAGCGATTGCGTTGAGCGCGCCAGTCGCACCGAGAACCAGCAGAGAAAGAGCGCCGATCATCAACCACCGAGTCGTCCCCTTCGGCAGGGGCCGCGATGGGGGAGGCTTCCCTGATCCCCACCACGCTGTCAACGTCAGAGCAGCGAGCAGCAGGAACGTGTTGGTCAAATGGAGAGAAACAGCGATCATACGACCGACAGAAATGTCGTCATCGACCCAGCTGAAGAGAACAAGCGCCGCTCCGAGAAGCGCCTCGATGATGAGGAGAACAGCTGCCACCGTGGCGGCCCTCCTCACGATGTGACCACGTTCGAAAGCCCAAAGAGCGACGAGAAACAGGGCAGCTACGCCGAGCCCTGCAAAGAACGAACTTGCACGGTGCGAGAACTCAATCAGCGTTTCGACAGTGGCGTTCGGCGGGATGAATTGATCGCCGCATTTGGGCCATGTCTCGCCGCACCCATCACCCGAGCCTGTCGCACGAACAATGGTCCCGCCGCCGATCACGGCGAGGTTGAACGCAAGGGTCGCCCATGCGACCCAGGCGAAGATGCGCCGTCTCTTGGGAATCGGAACGGTCATGACTTCAAGAGTACCGGTGGGCAAGAGTGACACTCGTCGACGCCTCACGAGGGCAGTCTCCTGGCCAATGCCGAACGGGCAGGCACCGCTACGCTTACGACATGAAGTCCATCATTGGCATCCTGATCGCTGCGGCAGCCGCGGCAGCCGCCTACAAGATCCTCACGACCGAAGTCCCGATCGACAGGTCCTAGTCCCGTGATTGCCATACGGCGCTTTGGATCAGGGGACCCCATCGTCGCCCTCCACGGGTTCACCCTCACGGGGGCACAGTTCTCTTCGCTTGACCTCGACAGAATTCAGATCGTCGCTCCCGACCTTCCCGGGCACGGGGACACGGAAGCTGCAGGCACCGATCCGGACGAGGTACTGCGCGATATCGCCGCTGTGATCAGGTGCGAAGCGCCGCACACACCGGTGCTCGGCTATTCGCAGGGGGCAAGACTCGCTCTGTCCATGACAGCGCAGGGGCTTGTTCACCCTTCAGCACTTATCGTCATTTCCGGAACCCCAGGGATTCTGGATGACGCCGATCGCGCCCAACGCGCCGCGAAGGACCGCGAAACGGCCGGAACCATCACCAAACACGGGATTGAGACCTTCATCGATTCGTGGGTCGACGGTGGACTTACCTCAACATCCCACCTCGACCCCGAAGTCCGGACCCGAGACCGTCAGATCCGCCTGACAAACACGGCAGAGGGCCTCGCCTCGGCTCTACAAGGATATGGGCAGGGGGCCATGACACCGGTGTGGCACCTGCTCGATCGAATCCAGATGCCGACTCTGGTCGTCACTGGTGCCGATGACGCTCGATATACGGCAATCGGCGTCCAGATGGCGGAGGCGATCGGACCGAACGCAGAGTTCATTGCCGTGAATGCCGCGGGACACAACCCCTTGATGGACCAACCCACAGCGACAGCCGCCATCGTCGCCGGGTTTCTTCGTCAGACGACCTCGTCTGGCTCAGAAACCGCGGGGTCAATCGGAACAGGCGAGCCCGAAGACCAGTCGTAGAAACCGATGCCGGACTTCTTTCCGAGCCTTCCGTCCCTGACCATTTGCTTGAGGAGCTCCGGTGGTTCGAATCGGTCTCCGTAGACCGATGCAAGGTGGGTCGCAATCCCAAGACGAACGTCGTGACCGACAAGGTCCCCGAGCATCAACGGACCCATGGGATGTCGGTAGCCGAGCGACATGGCTCGGTCGATGTCGACCGGATGAGCGACCCCTTGTTCAACCATCCTGACCGCTTCGAGACCAGCGACCACACCCAGACGGGTCGTTGCGAAACCTGGTGCATCATTGATGACGGCCTGTTCCATGCCAAGGAACTCCACAAGTGCCGACACGGACGCAAGGGTTTTGCTGTTGGTCGATGTCCCCTTGATCACCTCAATCAAGGGAATGGCCCACACGGGGTTGAAGAAATGAAGCCCAACGAACCGTTCAGGGTGTGACAGACCTGCTGCAAGTTCGTCGATTGAGATGCTCGATGTGTTGGAACCAAGGACGGAAGGCTCGAGGGTCTCAGCTTCGCCAAGAATCGAACGTTTCAGATCAACGACCTCGACCACCGCTTCAACGATGAAGTCAGGTGCTGTCGTCGCCTCAGCAATGGACCCCACTGGCTTCAAGCGGCTCTTCGCTTCTACAGCATCGTCAAGCTTGCCTCTGACCTGAGCCGTATCGAGACTCTCACCGATCCGACGCACCGATCGTGCAGCGGCATCCTCGTCGACGTCGACTACTTCAACGTGACCGCCGCTTGCAGCGACGCGATGGGCAATACCGACTCCCATCGTCCCTCCGCCGATTACTACCACACGCATATCGTGTCCTCCTGACGGAATCGTAGGTTCATTCAGGCCGCCACGCAGAAGCGGTGGCAACTACGGGAGACCGGCGTAGAGGTCAACGTGGTTGCCATCAGGGTCAGTCACGGTCGCGTACCGCTGGCCCCAGAAGGCATCGAACGGCTCCCGAACGGCAGCGGCGCCCGCAGACGTGATGCGAGCGAACTCGGAATCGACATCCGCAGGCACTTCGCACTCAACTGCAAGACCGACTACATCGTTGCCATTCGGCGGCGCAAAGCCATCAATGAACATCGCGGCAACGGCATAGGAGTCCAGCATCAGCTTCACCCCTCCGCCGAGGTCTGATTCGTAGTGCCCCACATCGGGATCGTACGCAGGAAAGTCCAAGCCAAGGCCTCCATAGAACGCAAGCGAAGCCTCGATATCCCGACAGAACATGCCAATCGCATTGAGTCGCATCTGTCGGATAGTAGATGGCTCGATCTCAACCAGGCAGCACCACACGGATGCGTGCGACAACACCACAACCGACTACTTTTGTGTATGTGAAGACCACTCGCCTTACGGCATACAGCCACGGCGCCGGTTGAGCGTGCAAGCTCGGTCCTGACGAGCTGGCGCAGGTTCTGCGCCCCCTGCACCGTTCACCAGCGACGAAGCACCCCGACCTCCTCGTAGGTATCTCGGGGTCGGATGACGCCGGGGTTTTCCGGATCGATGCCGAGCGGGCACTCGTTCAGACCGTTGACTTCTTCACACCAATCGTCGACGATCCATTCGATTGGGGACGGATAGCCGCAGCCAACGCCCTGAGCGACGTGTATGCCATGGGAGGTGACCCCCTCACAGCACTCCAACTCGTCGGTTGGCCAAGGGACGACCTGCCATTCGAACTGCTGGAGAAGGTCTTCGAAGGCGGGCTGACGATAATGGAGCAGGCCGGCTGCACCATCGTTGGAGGTCACTCGATCGATGACCGTGAACCAAAGTACGGCTTTGCTGTCACCGGCTTGATTCCTGTCGACGATGTCACGACAAACGCTGATGCTCAACCAGGCCAGGCCATCATCATCACCAAGCCGCTCGGCACCGGCATCATCGCAACCGCTATCAAGCGCGAAGCGGCTAGCGAGTCCAGTGTTTCCGCTGCGGTGGAAACCATGGTCACGCTGAACAGAGCCGCCGCAGATGCAGGTCGTCGAATCGGCGTAAAGGCCGCAACCGATGTCACAGGGTTCGGACTCCTTGGCCATCTCTCCGAGATCGTGAAGGCGTCTGGTGTCAGCGCCACGCTCGACAGTGGCTCGATACCACTGCTTGAAGGTGCGGCTTCCCTTGCCGTCGAGGGCATGATCCCAGGCGGCACACGACGCAACCTCGCTTCCGTCGCTCCGATGTGTGACTTCGGAACGGCAGATGAGGTCGAGCGACTGATCCTCGCCGACGCGCAAACCAGTGGCGGTCTCCTCCTCTGCGTGGACGCACCACTCGAGGCAGCGCTCGTCGCGGCTCTGACAGAAGCCGGAGCCGGCGCTTGGTCAATCGGCAGGATCGAGGAGCGTTCGTTCGAAGACGGACCCACAGGCACCATCCGTATCCGATAGCTCACCTCCCATCAGATAGGAGCATCCTTATGACCGTGCGCCACGCAGACTTTGCAATTCCTGTGGCGCAACACATGACGGTGACAACGACCGTCGGTGTGTCAGGGCGAGTCATCGCTCTCGGATGGTGGACCGATCCCGATTCAGCCAACAATCCCGAGCATGAACCAACGGGAACGCTGTACCTCGTGGTAGACCCAGAGCATCCGCGTCCCCAGTGGATTGCCGAGGGTTCGATTGAAACGACAACGCTCGACGCACCTCAGTAGCCAAACCTTCACCGTCGTTCAGTGCCGCAGAGCAACGACACGACCGGTTGCGACACGCTGAAAATCAGATAGGCTCACAGTGCTGGGTCGCTAGTCGACCCTTGTGGACCCCTCGTCCCCCCTGGGGGTCTACCAACCTGGCAACGAGTCCCCACCCCCCTGGGGGCTCGTTGCATTTCTGAGGTCCTGGGATTCTCGGGCACAGCACACAAGCGATAGGCTGTGGGGGTTATGAAGATTCGGATTCCTCGACCGCGCCAATTCGGCTCCTCAATCCGGGAACTCGCCCGACGCAACCCGGATCAGGCCGAGGAGTACCTCGACGCACACCACGATGCGTGGGAGCAACTCGCAGAACGCGATCCACACGACGCCGCTGACATTCTTGAGGCCCTCGACGAAGAGGGCGCTGCTGACCTCCTTCAAGGACTGGACGCGAGTAACGCAGGCGAAGTCCTTGACGAGATGCGGGCGGAACCTGCGGCGGACATACTCGAAGAACTCGATTCAATCGAGGCAGCGGCATTCGTGTCATCGATGGAACCAGACCAAGCTGCCGACGTCATCGCCGTGCTCATGCCAGAGGAACGAACAGCTGTCCTCGCCGGTCTCGATCCGACGGCCGCCGCAGAAATCCAAGCGCTTCTCGTTCACGCAGCGGACACCGCCGGCGGCATGATGACCACCGACTTCGCTGGCCTACCCATCGACATGGAGGCTGGGGTCGCGATTGAGGAGCTTCGGAGGCTCCACGATGAACTCGGCTCGAACCTGCTGTACGTGTACGCCGTCGACGCAGAGAATCGGCTCGTGGGAGTGGTGTCGTTCCGCGATCTCGTCTTCGCCGATCCAGGAGTGACGCTCGGACAAGTCATCGAATCCACTCTCGTCACCGTCCGGCCGGACACCGACCGCGAGGATGTCTCGGAGCTGATTCAGCGGTACCGCCTCATCGCGATTCCCGTTGTCGATGGCGCAGGAACGCTTGTCGGCATCGTCAAGTTCTCGGAGGCGATCGAAGCGATCCAGGCAGAGGTCGGCGAGGACATCGCCGTCATGGTCGGTGCCGGTGAGGAAGAGTCCGTTTTCACTCCGGTGAGCCGCTCCGTCAGGCGGAGATTGCCATGGATCACCTTCAACTTGATTGTCGGCGTTGCCATCGCGGCCGTCATCTCACGGTTCGAGGACACACTTACGACCTATGCGGTTCTTGCCGCGTATATGCCAATGGTTGCACTCCTTGCTGGCAATTCGGGAGCACAGAGTCTCGCCGTCATCATTCGATCAATGGCCGTGGGCGATCTGCCGCGAGGTCGTGCTGTGCGTGCGATTCGGAGAGAGATCATGGTCGGGGTCATCGACGGTACGGTCATCTCGATCATCGCCGCAGCGATGGCGGCCCTCACCATTGGGTTGTTCGAGGCCGATGGAGCCGAAGCCATTGCACCCCAGGAATTGGCCATCATCGTCTTCATCGCTGTCTGGGCAGCATTCCTGGTCGCAGGTGCGGTTGGTGCAGGCATACCGGTACTCCTGAGAAGGATGAACCAAGACCCTGCGTTGGCGTCGAACATCTTCCTGACGATGATTATCGACATCGTTGGGTTCGGTGGCTTCCTGATTACAGCGACGATTCTGCTTACGTAACGCTCAGGAACCGATCACGCCACCGCCCGAATCGGCAAGCGGTCCAAGGAACGTGATTTCAAACCCGTTGTCGAGCCGCGCAAGGTAGTTGTCGCTTACGGCCGCAAGTTCCCCTGCTGTCGCGTCAGGGTTTCCGACGACATTGGCAGCCCCTGGGTCATCGATGACGTGGGCGATCCACACGGGAGGAAACAGCATCACCACCTCGGCGAGGACCTCCTCAATGTCGATGTCAGTAAGCGTGTCGTAGCTCGTTGGGTCGAGCAGGATCACGATCTCATCCCCAGAGGCCCCCGCGACCGGAGCCCGTTGCACGATCTGGTACATCGGTGGTGCCAGCGGGTCAAAGGACGGCAGTGTGGTTTCCGGCGCGAGCACGGTGGTTGTTGTACTTGGCGTCGGCAAGCTGAGCAGCGAGGAAGCCCGCGTTGTCGTGGTGTCGACCGAGCCGGATTGGCAGGCAGCGGCAAAGAGTGCCATACCCACCACCACCACAATCCATCTGAACGTGACCATCGTCAGATGCTACCTCCCGCGACGAAGTCGGTCAGGTGTCATCGAGCCACTCTTGGTAGCTCGTATCTTCGAGCCATGGTCTGTTGTTCACGACGCGAAACAGGTCATTGACCACATCGAAGAGCACCTCTGTCGGTGCGACCGCGAGACGGTGGGTGGCAAGGTCAAGCACCGGACGCCAAGCGCGGGGCCCGAGCGCTATGTCGACCCGCGACTGCCACGCGATGGAGTCATCGTCTCTTCTCACGTCCGCAGACCAGAACAACCGGAGCTTCTCCGCAACCCGCACGACGCGGCGCAGATACTTGGCAGATTGACGGTCGACTTCTTCGCTCGCTCCCACGGAATCAACCCAATCGACCACGGATTGTTCGCTCCACGTGCTCGGGTCCGTGACGACGCCTTGGTACAACGACAACACCTCATCGACAATCGAGCTCACTTTGTCTCAGCTGCAACGAGATCGTGAAATCCAGATCGCAGCCTGGCTGTCACGGAACCTGGCGGATACGACGTTTCCCCCACCCGCACGACAGAGCTGACCTCGCGCACGGTCGAAAGCACGAAGACTTCATCAGCCCCGAGAAGTTCATCAAGGCCAAACGACCCTTCTATCGACTCGATGCCAAGCGATGCGGCGACCTCGAGAACCGCTTCCCTCGTCACAGAGGCCAGAATGTTCGCATCGAGGCTCGGGGTGTAGATCGTGCTGCCTGCAACCCAGCCCAGGGAGAACGTTGGACCTTCGAGGACCGTACCGGTCGACCCCACGAGTGCCGCGTCATCAAAGCCCCTTGATCTGGCGCTGATAGTCGCCGCAAGGTTCGGGCCATATGACAAGGTCTTGGCTCCCGTCAACTCACTTGACTTCCCGTCGGCGTGCCACGGTGCTTCGATGACATCGAGAGAAAACACGTCTGGCATCTTTGGAACAGGATCCAAGAAGACAATGACGGAGTTGTCAGCCCCAGGGTGATGCATGTCAGTGCCTCCGGTCACAAAGACACGCACAACACCGTCCCCGTGCCCAGCTACCTGCATGCACCACGCGGCGATGACTTCGAGCGAGCCAACATCGATCCTGAGATTCCGTGCACTGTTCTCCAGACGCTCAAGGTGGCGCTGCATCCGGAAGGGAACGCCTTGGTAGGAGCGCATCGCCTCAAAACAGCCGTATCCCCTTTGAAACCCGATATCGAACACTGACACACCGGCGTCGGCTGCGGCGACGGAAACGCCGTTGATCAGGACGGGCTGCCGGTCTTGGATGGTCATGGGACGAAGCGGTTCGTGATCGGAAGCCGTCGATCGCGCCCAAACGCTTTCGTCGTGATCTTGACGCCGGGCGCCGCTTGCCTCCGCTTGTATTCGTTGCGATCAACCAGACCCGCAATGCGTCGAACGAGCGAAGCATCATGCCCAGATTCGATGACTTCGTTCGCGGTCATGTCGTCCTCGATATACATCCGAAGCACAGCATCGAGCGTCGCATACGCTGGCAGCGAATCAGAATCGAGCTGATCCGGTCTGAGCTCCGCAGAGGGCGCCTTGTCGATGGTTGAAACGGGGATGACCTCTTTCTCCCGGTTCCGCCATCGAGCCAGGTCGTAGACCGTCGTCTTGTATACATCCTTAAGAACCGCATACCCACCGGCCATGTCTCCATAGAGCGTGGCGTATCCGACCGCCATCTCTGACTTGTTGCCTGTCGCTACGACCATTCCTCCAAACTTGTTCGAAATCGCCATGAGAATTGTTCCCCGGATTCTCGCCTGAAGGTTCTCTTCGGCGACATTGGCTGGTGCGTCGCCAAAGAGCGGTTGCAACGCGTCCAGAAAACCCGCGAACAGTGGATCGATCGGAATGGTGTCGATGGTGATTCCAAGGCGTTCGGCAAGGTCCACAGAGTCGTCGACCGAGCCCTCGGACGAGTACCTGCTCGGCATCGTCACGCCATGCACCGCTTCGGAACCGAGCGCGTCCACAGCGATAGCAGCTGTCAGGGCAGAGTCGATCCCACCCGACAGCCCAACGACAACTTCCGAGAACCCATTCTTCGTCACATAGTCCCTGAGGCCCGTCGTGAGAGCGAGATACACCTCAGCTGTCGGATCCGATGCCGATGCGATGCTCCCGGTCATGACCTCCCGTGTGGCTGCATCTGCGGATACGCGCACAACGTCGAGGCTCGCGGCAGGCGGAAGCTCGTCGATCTCGATGTCGTGGATGAACAGATCCTCAACAAACAACGGGGACCGCTGCACAAGAGAGCCCGCCGGATCGACAATCATCGATGCTCCGTCGAACACCAACTCGTCCTGTCCACCAACACAATTCACATACACCACATGTGTCCCCGTCTCCGTTGCTCGGTCCGAGATCAGCCCAAGCCGTTCCTCGCTCTTGCCAACGTGATACGGCGAGCCATTGATGTTGAGGAGAACCTCAGCGCCACCATTCGCCTGCACCGTGGGACGACCCTCCGCATCCCAGATGTCCTCACAGATAGAGATGCCACATTGCACCCCGGCGATGGTGTGGAGAACAGGAGGCGTTCTCCCTTCTGCGAAGTAGCGCGCTTCGTCGAACACTCCATAGTTCGGAAGCAATGTCTTGTGATAGATCGAAACGACACGTCCACGGTGAAGCACGGCTGCGGCATTGGCGACCTCCCTTGGAACTGAGTCATCATCGACTTGCTCCTCCGGCAGGCGGTCGACGAAGCCGACGACGACGGCGGTCTCCCCCGACAAAGCCGCGAGGTATGCGAGCGCCTCGAGATTCTCGGCGACGAACCCGACACGGAGAACCAGGTCCTCTGGCGGGTAACCCGTGATTGCGAGCTCTGGGACAAGGAGGACGTCGGCGTTGCGTTCGGACGCCCACGCCATCGCCTGCTCGATCTTCGTCGTGTTACCGGCGATATCGCCAACGACATGGTCGAGTTGCGCCCCTGCCACCCTGAGGGTGCGACTCACACACCCTCCACGGTCTCTGAGATGAGGTGATCGACCACCGCGTTCAGCGCATCTTGGTTTTCGGCTCCTCCAGCGAGAGCATCTACGAAGACTTTGCGTTGCCTGTCGGCACTGGTGCCAGAAGCCACAATCGTCCGCACGTTCTCGACATATTCGATCGCTCCAATAGCAACGGCTTCCTCCCGAACAATGTCGATCAGTTCCTCACCGAGTTCGCTCATTGGCGACAGCATGCCGCGGCCGAAATCAATCAACGACTGGTCCACGCCGTAACGCTGTGCTCGCCAATTGTTCTCCTGAATCAACAGATTGGAGTACTGGCGCCACCGCCGGTTGTCCATGCGGAGGTGGTAAAGCATCGCAAGCAGGGACTGGTAACACGCTGCGATGGTGAGGCCATCCTCAATCCTCGTGCAGATGTCGGTCGAACGCATCTCAAGTGTCGGATACCGCGACGATGGTCTGATGTCCCACCAGAGTTTCGAGGCATCCTCGATGACACCGGTGCCGACGAGAACATCAACATGTCGCTGATAGTCGGTCCAGCTGTTGAACTCGTCGGGAAGCCCGGTTCTCGGCATAGCCCTGAACACAGACGTCCGGTAACTCTTGAGACCAGTGTCCTCTCCGTGCCAGAAGGGTGATGAACCGGAGAGGGCGAGCAGGTGTGGCAGGAAGTAGGTCACCTGGTTCATCAGCTCGACACGAAGATCCTCATCGGCGATTCCGACATGCACATGCATGCCACAAATGAGAAGTCTTCGCACCACACCCTGGAGCGCCTGCTCGAGCATGTTGTAGCGGTCTTTGTCGGTGTGGCGTTGCTGCGACCAATTCGCAAAGGGATGCGTAGACGCTGAAATGATCGCCATGCCGTGCTCGCTGACGGAGTCCGCAACGAACCTGCGCATCGTCCTGAGGTATTCGGCAACCTCGTCCATGTCAGCTGCGACAGGCGTACCAATCTCCACCTGGGACCGCATGAACTCCGGACTTGTCATGCCAATCGGAGCCCTCGTCAGGGCCTCTTGAAGCCCAGCAGGCAGGTCAGGAACCAGATCCCTGGTTTCCCTGTCCACGACGAAGTACTCCTCTTCGATGCCGATCGTGAACGCTGGTCTCTCTGGCGTCATGACTCCTCCGAATGAACGCTTCCCTCACGGTAGCGTTTCACGGTCACGGTACGAGAAGTAGTCCAGCGGCTTCCAGGGCGTGGGCGAGGGCGCCTTCCTCTCCGGGGCGTACCGAGATGGTCAGGACGCCGCCGCCACCGTGGGGAGCGTGACGCATCTGAATGTCTCGCACGTCGACCTC
>Ga0070726_10001081_pt1 | contig 28741 bp, 22 predicted proteins | sample tdAd471_FD_67275 | JGI IMG/M metagenome (GOLD analysis project Ga0070726, IMG submission 67275) | Marine sediment microbial communities from the Atlantic coast under amendment with organic carbon and nitrate - tdAd47.1 | ecosystem: Environmental > Aquatic > Marine > Coastal > Sediment | place...
CCTTTGCCATGGCCATCATCAACTCATAGCCCTGGCGCTGGTGGAAGCTTTCTTCCTTACACACCCGAACCATCGCCCGCGCGTATGGACCATAGCTTGTCCGACACAGCGGAATCTGGTTGGTAATGGCCGCGCCATCCACCAGCCAGCCAATGGCGCCAATATCGGCCCAGTTCAGCGACGGATAGTTGAAGATCGTGGAATATTTGGCCTTGCCTTCGTGCAGTTCCTGCACCAGATCATCGCGCGCAACGCCTAATGTCTCTGCAGCGCTATAAAGATAAAGGCCATGACCGGCTTCATCCTGGATCTTGGCGATCAGGATAAGCTTACGGCGCAGCGATGGCGCGCGGGTTACCCAGTTGCCTTCCGGCAGCATGCCGACAATCTCGGAATGCGCGTGCTGCGCAATCTGACGGATCAGGGTCTTTCTGTAGGCCTCAGGCATATAATCCTTTGGCTCGATGAACTGATCATCGTCAATGCGCGCCTGAAAGGCAGCGTCATCCTCAGTCACAGTGGCCAGCTGCTCCTGCTGATCCTTCTGCTTCTGCTCTTTGGTCCGTAGGTCGGTTGTGTACATTTGACTGCCTCTTTGCTTTCGCTTTGTTCCAGCGGCACCTTCGAAGTTCGGTCAGGTGCTCAATCAGCGCGACATTTTCTTCATTTTATAATTAATCGACCGGTCGGTCAATATACTTAAAAAATTGAAGACCTTACTTCACTCTGCCTAGTTCCCTCGGTTATCCACCACCCTGCGGGCCTTGCCTTCAGAACGCGGCACACCGCCCGGCTCACGCAGGTCAATCTTCGTCGACACGCCGATCAGATCCTTGATCTTCTTCTGCAGCGACACAGCGGCAGCGGCCTTGTCTTCGTCACCCGTCACGCCTGCCGAAACCTCGGTCACCACGGTCAGCGTATCCATCCGCCCCGTGCGGTTGATTTCACAGTAATAGTGCGGCGCAAGCCGTGGGTCCTGACAGATGAGATCCTCAATCTGGGTCGGGAACACATTCACGCCGCGAATGATCATCATGTCGTCGCTGCGGCCCCGGATACGGTCCATGCGGCGCATGGTGCTGGCGCTGCCCGGCAGCAAGCGCGTTAGATCCCGCGTGCGGTAGCGGATGATCGGCAGCGCCTCCTTGGTCAGGGACGTAAAGACAAGCTCACCCTCTTCGCCGTCCGGCAGCACTTCACCGGTTTCAGGGTCGATAATCTCTGGATAGAAATGGTCTTCCCACAAAGTCGGGCCGTCTTTCGTAGACCTGAATTCCTGCCCTACACCGGGGCCCATCACCTCCGACAGGCCATAGATGTCGACGGCATCAATATTGAAACGAGCCTCAATTTCCTGCCGCATCTCAGCCGTCCAGGGCTCGGCCCCGTGAATACCGATCTTGAGCGATGTGGAAGCAGGGTCAATGCCCAGCCTTTCAAAGCCGTCCGCCAATGCCAGCATATAGGACGGCGTCACCATGATGATGCTAGGCTTGAAATCCTGGATCAGCTGGACCTGCTTGTCCGTGGCCCCACCCGACATGGGCACCACTGTACAGCCGCAGCGTTCCGCGCCGTAATGAGCACCCAAACCACCTGTGAACAGCCCGTAGCCATAAGCCACATGCACCATATCACCAGCCTTGCCGCCCGCAGCGCGGATCGACCGCGCCACAACATCGGCCCATGTGTTGATATCCTTCATGGTATAGCCAACCACGGTCGGCTTGCCGGTCGTACCGCTTGATGCATGCAGACGCGCGACCTTTTCCCGCGGCACGGCAAACATTTCGAAAGGGTAATTGTCCCTTAGGTCCTGCTTCACCGTGAAGGGAAACTTGGCAAGGTCACTCAGGCTTTTCAGGTCATCTGGGTGTACGCCCGCCTCATCAAAGGACTTTTTGTAGAAAGGTACATTGTTATAGGCGTGCGCCAGCGACCATCTCATGCGTTCAAGCTGCAGGCCCTGAAGCTCATCGCGGGAGGCGTTCAGTATCGCATCTTCTTTGACAGACATGACGAATTCTCCCTTAGACGCGCTCAATGATCATGGCAATACCCTGGCCAACACCAATACACATGGTGCACAGGCCATATCGTCCACCAGTATTCTGGAGCTCTTTCGCAGCTGTCAGAACAAGGCGGGCACCGCTCATACCAAGTGGGTGACCAAGCGCGATCGCCCCACCGTTCGGGTTGACCCGGGCATCATCGTCCGCGAGGCCAAGCTGGCGCATTACCGCAAGCCCCTGGGCTGCAAACGCTTCATTGAGCTCGATCACATCCATATCGTCAAGGCTCAGCCCCGCGATTTTAAGTACTTTTTCCGTGGCTGGCGCTGGGCCAATGCCCATGATCCGCGGCGGCACGCCGATTGTAGCTGTCGCAACCACCCGCGCCATCGGCGTCAGCCCTTGTGAAGCCGCCGCCTCTTCAGAGGCGATCACCAGCGCGCATGCACCATCATTCACACCCGAGGCATTCCCGGCGGTAACGCTGCCATCAGCGCGAAAAGGCGTTGGCAGCTTCTGCAGGCTTTCAATGGTGGTGCCTGCGCGGGGATGCTCGTCCTTGTCGACAAAACGCGTTTCCTTGCGGCTCACTTTCACATCCAGCCCGACAATTTCCTGAGCCAGACGGCCATTTTCCTGGGCCTTGGTGGCCTTTTCCTGGCTGCGCACCGCGAACGCGTCCTGATCAGCGCGCGAAATATCAAATTCCGCCGCGACATTCTCTGCCGTCTCTGGCATGGAATCGATGCCCCAGTTTTCCTTGATCAGCCGGTTCACAAAACGCCACCCGATGGTGGTATCGAAAATTTCAGCGTTGCGGGAAAAGGCCTGGGTAGCTTTCGGCATTACAAAAGGCGCCCGGCTCATGCTTTCCACACCGCCCGCAACAATGGTCTGGGCTTCGCCGGTGCGGATCGCGCGGGCCGCAATGGCCACGGCATCCATGCCAGAGCCGCAAAGCCTATTCACCGTTGTGCCGGAAACTGTTTCGCCGTACCCGGCCAGCAGGGCGGCCATGCGCGCAACATTGCGGTTGTCTTCGCCCGCCTGGTTGGCACAGCCAAGAATTACGTCATCAATCTCTTCCGTTTTCAGGCCACCATTGCGCGCCTTCAGTGCCGCAAGGGGCACCGCCGCCAGATCATCAGCACGGACCGCAGACAAGCTGCCGCCGTATCGGCCAATCGGCGTTCTTACTCCATCACAAATAAATGCGTCCTTCATTGGCTTCCCTTCCGCGGACCTAGTCTAAATCGATCGGCGTCGATGTTCGGTGGGCCCTGCCTGTAAAGCTGGCCACCAACTCATCATCGCCGTTAAAAATTTCAGTATGGTAAACGCCCGACTTTCCGGCGTCGCCGCTTAAGCGGCAGACGGCCGTCAACTCATCGCCGGGCTGGCTTGGGCGCAGGAATTCGATCGAGCAACCAGACGCCACAGTCATGAACCCTGTAGTGTTGCAAGCCAGGGCAAAGGCACTGTCAGCAAGACTGAAGACCGCACCGCCGTGCGCTGTGCCGTAAAAATTCAGCATATCCTCGCGCACCACCATGGATAGCTTGGCATATCCCGGTCCAACATCCAGCATCCGGATATTCATCAGCCCATCCATCTTCGCACGCGGCAGAAGATGATTGGCGCATCGCCGCGCCAGTTCCTGCTTCTCGAAACTCACGCCCTAGCTTCCCTTGTAGTTGGGTTGGCGTTTTTCCAGAAAGGCCGAAACCCCCTCTGCGTAATCGTCGGAATAGCCAGCCTGGCGCATCATCTCCGCCTCCAGTGCGAGCTGCTCCTGCAGGCTGTTTTTGGCGCTTACATGGAAGGCCTTCTTGGTAAGTGCGAGGCCAAGTGTCGGGCGCTGCGCCAGCGTCTCGGCAAGCTCGTTGGCTTCAGCCATCAGGCTGTCGTCGGCGACCGCTTGCCAGATCATGCCCATATTTGCGGCCTCTGCAGCCTTCACAGGAAGCGCAAGCATGGCAAGCGCCTTGGCCCGCGCCATTCCAATAAGCTTCGGCAGGATGAAGGTGCCACCCGTATCCGGAATCAGGCCAATATTACTGAAGACCTGTACGAACTTGGCGCTTTCAGCCGCCAGAACAATGTCACAGGCCAGGGCGATATTCGCGCCCGCGCCCGCCGCAATGCCATTGACTGCCGCAACCGTAGGCACAGGCAGATTATATAGCCTTGTGATCATCGGCGCATAACCGTCGCGAACCGTGGCGCCAAGATCCGGGCGCTCGCCGCCCGAGCTGACAGCCCGTTCGTTCAGGTCCTGCCCGGCGCAGAAGCCACGTCCCGCGCCCGTAATCAGCAAAGCCCGAATGTCAGAGTCTGTTTCCACAACATCAAGCGCGTGGCAAATTTCACGCAGCATCACGGCTGTTACAGAGTTCAATTTGTCAGGACGATTAAGCGTCAGGTGCGCGGCACCGTTCTCTACCGCGAATGTGATCGCCGTATATTCCATAGGGCTTCCCTTCCCTCAGTTTCGTCCCCCGTGACGAAAGCTGCAAATCTTCCCAAGTTGATCATTTATTGACCGACCGTTCAATCTTTTATTGACGGCGCATCATGATTTGTCAATATCTATGTGTGTCATTTCGCCGCAGCGATGCAAAGCGAAAGCAAGAGATGAAATCTAACCAACTGATTTCAAAATAGAAAATAGTGAGATTGAACGTGACGCCTTTTTTTGACCGCCACCGGGACCTGCTCCAGCAAGCGATTGCCGCAGCGCAATCCAGACAGTTCTGGAGCCCGTTTTCAGAGATTCCGTCACGCAGCATCTATGGTGATTCCGCCCCTGACGATGGCGAACACGCCTTCATGAAGCTTCTGGGGAAGAAGTTCTTGATCGACCAGCCCCAAAGCGGCAACTGGGTCGGCAATGAGAATGCCCTTTATGGCCTGCCACTGGATATCAGCTACCCTGCTTCCAGCCCCGATGCCCTAGTTGGCGCCGCCCAAGCGGCCGCTCGGGATTGGGCGACGACATCCATCGGTGAAAGGATCGGCATACTGACCGAAGCCCTGGTCAGGCTGAATGCCCGCAGCTTTGAAATCGGCCACGCGGTGAAACACACTACAGGCCAGGCCTTTGCCATGGCCTTTCAGGCTGGAGGCCCGCACGCGCAGGACCGCGGTCTTGAGGCGCTGGTCTATGCTTATCTGGAAATGGGCAATGTGCCGGGCCCGGTTACCTGGCACAAACCCCAAGGCAAAAAGCCGCCGCTGGTAGTTGAAAAGGCCTTCCATATCCGACCCAAGGGCATCGCCTTGGTTATTGGCTGCAACACCTTCCCGACATGGAACAGCTACCCTGGGCTTTTCGCCTCCCTCGCCACCGGGAACACTGTGATTGTCAAGCCGCACCCAAAAGCCATCCTGCCACTTGCGATTACAGTTGAGGTTCTGCGCAGCGTCCTGAAGGAAGCTGGCCTTGACCCGAATGTTATCACCCTTGCGGTCGACACTTCTGAGAACCCGGCGACCGAAGCATTTGTCGCCCACCCGGCCATCGGCATCATCGATTTCACCGGCAGTGCAACGTTCGGCAACAGGGTTGAAAGGGAAGCCCTGCGCGGCGCGCGCACATACACGGAAAAGTCTGGCGTCAACAACATCCTGATCGACAGCACAGATGATATTAGCGGCATGGCCTCCAACCTGGCCCTGTCGCTCAGCCTCTATTCGGGGCAGATGTGCACAACCCCGCAAAACCTGTTTGTGCCGAAAGACGGCATCCAAACCAATGAAGGCCACCTTGACTTCGATGACGTCGTCAACCGTATCACCGAAGCAGTCTCAAACCTCCTCGCGGATGACCAGCGGGCCGCAGGCATTCTGGGCGCCATCGTTAATGACGACGTCAGGCAACGCGTCGAAGACATCCAGCAACAACCAGGCCTGGCACTCCCAGCGCGCAAGGTTACCATTGAGGTCGGGCCAAATTGCTGTTTCACACCAAGCTGCCGCATTGTTGAAGCTTCGGAAGCGGAAGCCTACGGCGAGGAACAGTTTGGGCCGATATTCTATATCGTCCGCACGGAGGATACCGACCATGCGCTCAGCTGCATCGATACGCTGGTCAGGTCCCGCGGGTCCATGACACTCGGCGCCTACAGCACGAGCCCTGAGGTTCTTGACAAGGTCACCAGAACAGCCGTCGACGCCGGCGTGTCGCTATCCTGCAACCTGACTGGGCCATTGATGGTCAACCAGGCTGCTGCCTTCAGCGATTTCCATGGCAGCGGGGCCAACCCTGCCGCCAATGCCAGCCTGACAGACAATGCCTTTATTGCGGGCCGGTTCAATATTGTGGAGGTCCGGCACAATGCAGGCTAATCCAGACTGGAATGCGATACGCAAGTCGATTGAAAGCGGCTCCTTCGGGACACCCCTGAATGGCGGCCCTGTAACCTTGATGCTGGGCACATCAATCGAAAACTATGATGCCGATAGCGGCACGTTGACCGCCGGTTTTGTGCTTGGCACAGACTTTCTCAATGACAATGGCGTCGTCATGGGCGGCATTGTCACGGCTGCGCTGGACCTGGCCATGGCCATGAGTGTGATGGCCCGCGTGCCGGAAGACACGGCGGTCGCCACCACCAATCTCCAGATGCAGTTTTTTCGGCCCTGCCTGCCAGGTAGCTATTTGGCCGAAGCACGGCTGATAAAGTTCGGGCGGCGCATCGCCTTTTGTGAAGCGCAGTTGCTTGACAGCGCAGGAACACATATTGCAACTGCAACCAGCACAAATCAGCTGCTGGTGTAAAAGACCCGGTCATATGCACCGGGTTTTCAGAAGTCTTCTGGACCACCACCAAGACAGTTGCTACTGTCTCGCAGTATTAACGAATAACAAGGGCTTTACCAAACATGGCGCGTCCACAATCACCGGATTATGATGAGCGGAAACAGGCGATCCTTGACGCCGCGACGCGTATTTTCTCGCAGGAAGGCTTTCACAAGGCTTCAATCGGCCAGATCGCGCGCGAGTGTAAAATCTCAAAATCCCTGCTGTATCACTATTTTTCCTCGAAGCAGGAAATGCTCTATCACGCGATGGAAGACCATGTTCAGGACCTGCTGGCCACCGCAGACGAAGTGTTGGCAAAGGGCCTGCCGGCACAGGAGTGCTTGAGCGAAATCCTCAAGGAATTCATGCACCTGTATGAAACCGCGTCAGACAAGCACGTCGTTCTTTCAAATGAACTTGGGTCGCTGACAGACGAACAGCGCAAACATATCGTTGCCCTGCAGGCCAAGGTCGTAAAAGCCTTTTCCGACACGCTTGATCAGATGGTGGATGTAGACCTGCAGGAAAAGCAGGCAAAGACAGCCATCGGGATGCTTTTGTTGGGCATGATCAACTGGACCCACATGTGGTACAAGCCAGACGGCGTTCTGAATTCGTCGGCCATCGCCCATTTGACCAGCCGCATCTTCACAGCGGGAATCACATCGCTCGGCGAGGATGATTTCAAAAGCTGACCCACTGGAAACCAGTGGGCCAGCAGGCTCCATCGACCCTAGTAGGTGCCAGGTTGCGCGTTCAGGGTCAGCAGCTCATATGTCGCGCAGATATCCCCGTCCTGATTTGTAATCTCGACATCCCAGCGCACTTCGCCGTAGTCAGACCCGATCCGTTCCACCTTCTCCTTGCAGGTCAGGCGGACTTTCATGGAATCACCAGGGAAAAGGGGCTGCATGAAGCTCAGGCTGTTAAGGCCGTAGTTGGCCAGTACCGGCCCTGGATCCGGGTCTACGAACAGGCCCGCCGCAAAGGAAAGCATCAGATACCCGTGCGCCACCCTTTTGCCGAAAAACGGGTTGGCGGCCGCCGCCTCTTCATCCATATGGGCATAGAAGGTATCGCCGGTGAAATTGGCGAAATGCTCGATGTCTTCCATCGTAACAGTCCGCGGGGCGGTATGGATGGTGTCGCCAATCTGAATTTCAGCGAAATTCTTGCGGAACGGATGCGGCTTGCAGTCAGCCTCCGTTGAGCCAGGTACCCAGCGGTGCGTCACTGCGGTGAGAACGTCGGGTGATCCCTGAACGGCCACACGCTGCATATAATGTGTCACGCCGCGAATGCCGCCCAGCTCTTCGCCGCCACCGGCCCGACCTGGGCCGCCGTGTTTCATGTGCGGCAGCGGAGAACCATGCCCCGTGGCCTCGCCCGCACTTGTGCGGTCAACCACATAAAGCCGGCCATGATATGCCCCAATGCCCAGAAGGGCTTTCCTTGCGGTTTCAGGATCACGTGTGAACAGCGACGACACAAGGCTGCCATGGCCCTTGTTGGCAAGGGCAATCGCTTCGTCAAAATCGCCGTATGGCATCAAGGTGCTAACAGGCCCGAAGGCTTCCACCGCATGCACAAGCTCTTTCTTGAGCGGATCATGACAAACCATCAGCGTCGGGGCCACAAACGCCCCAGGCTCACTTGCATCAAAAGCGTTCCGGCCATCCAGAATGATGTCGCACTCTGTTGCCAGTTCGCCAACCCGCTGGATAACCTCATCGCGCTGAGACCGGCTCGCGAGTGCGCCCATGCGCACACCTTCGCTGCGCGGGTCGCCAACAGTAACCTTCTGCAGCCGCTCCTTCAGCGCTGCCGCCACGGCATCAAGTTGTGCTGCAGGCACAATTGCACGCCGGATAGCGGTACATTTTTGCCCCGCCTTGACAGTCATCTCCCGCGCGACTTCCTTCACAAACAGTTCAAACTCTTCGCTATCGGGAGAAACGTCCGGCCCCAGAATGCTGGCATTGAGCGAGTCTGTTTCGGCGATGAAGCTTGTGTTTTCGCGTCTCAGAACCGGGTGGCTAGAGAGTTTGGCCGCGGTATCGGCTGACCCCGTAAAGGACACCACGTCCTGGCAGGTCATATGATCCAATAGATCACCGGTGCCACCGCAGATGAGCTGCAGCGCGCCTTCCGGCAGGATGTCAGCTTCAATAATGCGCTTCACCACAGCTTCGGTCAGGTAGGCGGTCGCCGAAGCCGGCTTGACGATGGCAGGAACGCCAGCAATCAGCGTCGGCGCCAGCTTTTCCAGCATGCCCCAAACGGGGAAGTTGAAGGCGTTAATGTGAACGGCCACGCCCTGCAGGGGCACCATGACATGCTGCCCCAGAAAGCTGCCGCCACGGCTAAGACGTTCGACATCGCCGTCGACCAGCACATAGTCATTCGGCAGCTCACGCCTGCCTTTTGAGGAATAGACGAACAGGGTGGAAATACCGCCATCCACATCGACCCAAGTATCTGCCTTTGTCGCACCCGTCTTGTAGGAAAGGTCGTAGAATTCGTCCTTATGCTCGTTCAAGAGCTGGGCGATTTCCTTCACCATCAAGGCCCGCTCGTGAAAGGTCTTGCTCCGAAGGGCTGGGCCACCTTTTTCACGGGCGAAAGCCGCCATCGCCCCGAAATCAAGACCGTCACTGCTGCATTCAGCAACTACTTCTCCCGTCGATGCGTCATAAAGAGGTGCGCCGCCAACGGCAGGCCTGTGCCAACGGCCTTCAGCAAAACTTCCCAAAATCATCTTACTTCCCTATCAGTTTGAAATACCGAATCCCGGCATAATTCCAGATCATAACTGTAATAATTAACTGACCGACCAGTCAATCATTTAATCGCACGCAGCAGATGGGGAGATATTGGCGGCATGACAGCCGCCCTCATCGGGCAATCAGGAAATGAAGTTTGTCAGAATGAAGTTTGTCAGGCGGAAGCGCCCTCACCCTGGCACCCAAATCAGGCCGCGCAATAAAGATCCTTTAGAAGCCCGATCATCTGGCGGACCTCATCGCTTGCCAGGCTGTAGATCACTGTTTGGCTTTCCTTGCGGCTGGTCACCAGGGCTGCATTTTTCAGCACCGTAAGGTGCTGGGACACGGCTGACATGCTCAGACCCGAAGCCGACGCCATGTCTGAAACATTTGCCTCGCGGTAGCACAAGATGCACAATATCAACAGCCGATTGCGGTTATCGAGCGATTTGATGAGGGTCAATGCGCGCTCAAACCCCTCAGCGTCAAATGGGATTTCCGAGTCTACCAAGTTTGCAGTCACTGTCTTGACTCTCCAGTTATTTTTATTATTTTAGATATTGCTAAATTAGTATGTTCTAAATTAGATAATACTAAACTGAAAACGAGGTGACAAGATGAATATCGATCGGACTGTTTTCGCATTCGCAGGCTTCATGATTCTCCTGAGCCTCGCGCTGGGGCTTTTGGTTCACCCCTATTGGTTTATCCTGACTGGTTTTGTCGGGCTCAACATGTTTCAGGCGGCCTTCACTGGCTTCTGCCCCCTGGCCATGATCCTGAAAAAGCTTGGCTTCAAGCCTGGCGAAGCATTCAAATAAGGTTTTAGAAATGCTGGCACTATCCGAACACGCCGTAAAGCGCCCTAAACACTGGTTCTGGCTTGCATCACTCGCCAGTCTATTGCTGATCGTCGCTGTGGCGCTGCCCAGCCTGGCGCCAAATTATGCGCCCGGCTTTCTGAACCCGCTCAAGATCGACACCGACCCGGAGAATATGCTTTCCGCGGACGAGCCGGTGCGTGTCTTCCATAATGAAAAGAAGGCTGCCTTCGGCCTTTATGACATGGTGGTTGTTGGCGTGGTGAACGAGGCAAACCCGGACGGTGTGTTCAACCAGCAGTCCCTGGCTGATATCTACAGCCTTACGGAAACTGTCAAATCGCTCGACCTGATGCCAGATGAAGACGGCAGCGGCATTATCACCGCCGATATCATTGCGCCGTCCACGGTCGACAATATTGAACAGGCAGGCCTTGGGGCCGTGCGCTTCAACTGGCTGATGCAGTCTGCACCATCGTCTGAAGCCGACGCCAGGGCCGTGGCCCAGAAGGCCGCACATATCCCGCTTCTCGACAACACGCTGGTCTCGGACGACAGGAAGGCGCTGGCGCTTTATGTCCCGATTGCTTCCAAAGACCTGAGCTATAATCTGGCCGAGGAAATCCGCGCGGCCACCGCATCACACACCAGCGGCAATGTCTATCACATCACCGGCCTGCCGGTCGCGCAGGACCAGTTCGGCGTTGAGATGTTCGTCCAGATGGCGATCTCCGCCCCTATGGCCATGCTGCTGATCTTTGCCCTGATGTGGTATTTCTTCCGTAACCTGAAGCTGATCGCGGCCCCCATGATCGTGGCGATGATTGCTGTGATCCTGACAATGGGCCTTCTGGTCGCCACCGGAAACACGGTTCATATCATGTCGAGCATGATCCCCATCTTCATCATGCCGATCGCCGTCCTGGATGCCGTGCATATCCTGTCGGACTTTTTTGACCGCTATAAGGAAACAGGCGACCGGGGCAAGACCGTGCGCGCGGTGATGGAAGAACTGGCGGCGCCCATGTTCTTCACCACGCTGACGACCTGTGCGGGCTTCGCATCGCTTGCCTTCACGCCAATTCCGCCTGTTCAGGTGTTTGGTGTGTTCGTCGCCATCGGTGTGTTCATGGCCTGGATCCTTACGGTCACGCTGGTGCCGGCCTATATCATGCTGATGACTGAAAGCTCGTTTTCAGACTTCGGCCACGGTGACGCGGGCGAGGAAAGCAGCCTTCTGAACCGTACCATGGCAGGTATTGCTCGTCTGTCCTTTAGGCGCGCCAAACTGCTTGTCCTGTTTACACTGCTGATCTCCACCGGCGCCCTTTACGGCATCAGCAAGATCCAGATCAACGACAACCCGGTGAAGTGGTTCTCTGAAAACCATCCGATCCGCGAAGCAGACCGTGCGCTGAACGAACGCTTCGCTGGCACCTATATGGCCTACCTGACGCTGGGCCCGGCCGCTGACGAAGCCCCGATCACCGCACAGTCCCTGATGGCAGACATGCCGACAGTGGGACGGTCGGCGCTTGACGGGCGCGTATCGGATGAGACCACCCCCGCAGACCTCAAGGCCATGCTGTATGCCGCGCAAGATGCTGTTGAAAGCGATGCCGACTGGGACGCGCTCGACAGCGCCATCATGGGCATCGATGCCAAACTGCAGGCGCGCGAGATTTTCAAGCGGCCGGATGTGTTGGCCTATATTGAAAAACTGCAGGCACACCTCTTGACCACCGGCCTTGTGGGCAAGACCAATGCGCTGACAGACGTTGTCAAAACCGTGCACCGCGCGCTGTATGAAGACGACGAGGCCGCCTATCGCCTGCCCGCCACTTCAGCCGCGGTGGCGCAAACACTGCTGACCTATGAAAGCAGCCACCGCCCACAGGACCTGTGGCACTTCGTGACGCCGGATTACCGCGAAACCAATATCTGGTTGCAGCTCACGAGCGGCGACAACAAAGACATGAAAGCTGTTGTCGACGCGGTTGACGCCTATGTTGCAGACAACCCCATGCCTGCGGGGTTGACGCACAACTGGTTCGGTCTGACCTACATCAATGTGGTGTGGCAGGAGAAAATGGTCGCGGGCATGCTGGAGGCCTTCGCAGGTAGCTTCATCATCGTGCTTGTGATGATGGCGTTTCTGTTCCGGTCACCTTTGTGGGGCGTGCTTGCCATGCTGCCGCTTAGTGTGACGATCCTGGTGATCTATGGCCTCATTGGCCTGATCGGCAAGGACTATGACATGCCTGTGGCTGTCCTTTCGGCCCTCAGCCTTGGCCTCGCGGTTGACTATGCCATCCACTTCCTGGCCCGCAGCCGCCAGATCGCCAGCCGGTTTGACAATAGCTGGCGCGACGCCATCAGCACCGTGTTCGGTGAACCGGCCCGCGCCATCAGCCGCAACGTGATTGTGATCGGTGTTGGCTTCCTGCCGCTCTTGGCCGCCCCCCTGGTGCCTTACCAGACGGTGGGTGTGTTTATATCCGCCATCCTTTTGCTGGCGGGTGCCGTAACGCTGTTGCTGCTGCCAAGCCTGATTACAATCCTGCAGAAATATCTGTTCCCCAAAAAAGATGGAGCCGAAGCATGATGAAAAAACTGGTTTCCACATTCGCCCTTGCCACAACCCTAACTTCTGGCGCCTTCGCCATGCCCGTGGATGAGGTAGTGGCGAAAGCCAACCACGCCGCCTATTATCAGGGCGCTGACGGCAAGGCCAAAGTGTCCATGACCATCACTGACACACAGGGCCGCACCCGCACACGGGATTTTACGATTCTGAGGCGTGACGGCGAGCCGGACGACGCGGCGCAGAAATTCTATGTTTATTTCCGTGGCCCCGCAGACGTTGCCAAAACCGTTTTTATGGTCTGGAAAAAACCGGAAGCGGACGACGACCGCTGGATGTATCTGCCCGCGCTTGATCTGGTCAAGCGCATCGCCGCCAGCGACGAGCGCACAAGCTTTGTAGGGTCGCACTTCTTCTATGAGGATGTCTCTGGCCGCGCGCCGGAAGAAGACACCCACGAGCTGGTTGAAGAAACCGACAACTATTATGTGCTGAAGAACACGCCGAAGGATAAAGGCGCGGTCGAGTTTGACCATTATATCGCCTACATCCACAAAGCCACTTTCCTGCCTGTGCAGATCAAGTATTTTGACGAGCAGGGAGAGAACTACCGCACCTATGACGCCCTGAAGGTTGATATGGTAAACGGCATTCCAACAGTGACTGCCGCCCGCATGTCCGATAGCCGTATCGGTGGATCCACCGAGATGCGCTATTCGGATGTCAGCTACGATCAAGGTATCGATGAAGACATTTTCAGCGAACGCTACCTGAGGAACCCACCGCGCAGGGAGCTTCGCTAAGTGACGCGCCTCTTCTTTCCATTTCTTGTGTCCCTGGCACTGGCCGTTCCGGCAGCTGCGTTTGACGCAGTCACTCCCCCATTGCCTGAAGGGTTGGAAGACACGAAAGACCAGGAAAAGAAAGAAGAACCAGCGTTGCCGCCAGGGCTGTTCGGGGAAGCCCCCCCATCCTTGCCCCCCGGCCTTGGCGGCACACCTGACAATGACGCGGCTAAAAAGATGGATAGCCGTGACGACAGCTTCCTTGGCCTTGAGCTGACAGGTTTTACTGAGACCCGGCTGGGGTTCAGGGCGCAATCAGACCCGAACCAGAAAGCGGCTTCCATTGCCGAAGCGCGCCTGCAGCTATCGTTTGAAAAGGCCTTCAGCCTGGGCACGCTTTCCGTGACCGGTGACCTGCTGTTTGACCCGGTGGCGGGCAGCTACAAACCGCGTCTGGAGAGCGGCCGCGGTGCCATCGACCTTCGGGAGGTGAATTTCCTCGCGCGGCCAACCAGCTTCGCTGACCTCAAAATCGGCCGCCAGGTCCTGACATGGGGCACGGGAGACCTTCTGTTCATCAACGACATGTTCCCAAAGGACTGGAATGCCTTTTTCATCGGCCGGGACGAAGAATATCTGAAGGCGCCGTCTGACGCCGTAAAGCTCGCCATGTACAGCGATTTCGCCAACCTGGATGTGGTCTATACCCCGCGTTTTGACGCCGATCGCTATATTGATGGCAGGCGGCTTTCCTATTTTCATCCGGGGTACAACAGCGTTGTGGGCAGGAATTCAGTGGTGAACGCCAACCGTCCCGACAGCTGGTTCGGAGAGGATGAAATCGCCCTGCGCCTGCACCGAAATATCGGCGCGGCGGAAGTGGCAGTTTATTTCTATGACGGCTACCAGAAAAGCCCGAACGGCATGGACCCGGTCTTGGGCCAGGCCACCTTCCCGCGCCTGCGCACCTACGGCGCCAGCCTTCGCAAAACCATGTTCAGCGGCATCGCCAACATCGAGGTCGGCTTTTATGACAGCCGGGATGACAATGCTGGCACCAACCCGTTTGTGCCCAATGGGGAGTTCCGCTTCCTTGCCGGATATGAACGTGAACTGGCGTCAGAGCTGACGGGCTCTGTGCAATATTATCTGGAGCATATGGCTGATTATGACGCCTACCGCACCACCCTCCCTGCGGGTTTTGCCGCGAAGGACAAGAACCGCCACGTACTGACCGCGCGGCTGACAAAACTGGCCATGAACCAGACCCTGACATGGTCGCTGTTCGCATACTATAGCCCATCAGACCAAGACGCCTACCTGCGCCCGAAAGTCAGCTACAAGCTGACGGATGCCTGGCTTCTGGAAGGCGGTGCCAACTGGTTCATCGGCAAGAATGACTATAGCTTCTTCGGCCAGTTCGAGCGCAACAGCAACATCTTCGCCGCCGTGCGCTACAGCTTCTGAGTGAGCGCTTTTCTATCTTAACACAGTATGCGCCCTTGCGAGGCCTGGTTCCTGAGCCAACCGATACTTGCACCCAACCTCCTGCCTTGGCCTGCATATCAAAAGCTGAGCAAACGGTGGCAATGGACGGTCGCCACACACCGGAGCACATCCAGCCTGAAGTGACCCCTATGCCAACATGATAGCTATTTTCTATCATTTAATTTAAAAAAATATCAATTGAACTATCACCCGCCTTTCACATCTTCTGTCGAGGGTGCCTGTATGGTGCCCCCGAATAAAACAGTTATTGGCTATTTGCTGCCGCGCAGGAAACTTCCGCGGCTTTTTTTGCGAGTGATAGGTACCGTGTCAGCTTCAAACTCCTCAAGTGCACCATCAATCCTGACCCTGAACGAAGTATATGCATTTTTACGCACCATTCTTGGGCCGGAAAAATCCTTCTACAGGCTCGCCATTGTTTATGGCATCGGCATCAGCCTGCTGAGCCTGGCGGTCCCTGTTTCAGTACAAATGCTGATCAACACGGTGGCGAATATCGGGTTGGCCGCCCCCCTTGTGGTTCTGGCTACCGTGCTTTTTGTGCTGCTATTGGTATCGGGCCTTTTGAATGCCCTCAGGATACACCTGATGGAAATATTCAGCCGACGGTTCTATGCCCGAATGGTCGCCGAAATTTCCCTTCGGACGCTGTATGCCCAAAACCCATTCTTTGCAGACAACGGGAAAAACTCCCTGTTCAACAGATACTTCGACATTGTCATCATCCAAAAATCGGTACCATACCTTCTGATCGGTGGGTTTACAGTCGTGCTCCAGGCCCTTGTGGGGTTTGTTATCGTATCGCTCTATCATCCCCTGTTCCTGGTGTTCAATATCACCCTCTGTCTCCTGATCTGGCTTATCTGGGTCATGTGGGGCAAGAAGGCCATCAAAAGCGCAATAGACCAGTCTCACAAGAAGCACGCGGTCGCCGCATGGGTCGAAGACCTTGGGGCCTCAAACGGCTATTATAAATCCAGCCTGCATATTGAGCGCGCCCTCAAGATCACGGATCAGAAAACCGCAGACTATATCGAATCGAACAAAGCCCACTTCCGCTACAGTTTTTCCCAAACGCTCGCCTTCCTGCTGATCTATGCTGCAGCCAGCGCGGCCCTGCTGGGTCTGGGCGGCTGGCTGACGATCCTTGGGCAGCTCAGCCTCGGCCAACTGGTGGCCGCAGAACTGATCCTGTCTGCGGTCTTCTTTGGTATCTCACAGCTGGGGGTCTACCTTGCCAGTTTCTATGACATCATTGCGGCCGTCGAGGAACTCTCGCACTTTTATGCTGTCCCCCAGGAAGTCCCCAGAGGCACCAAAACACCGATAGCAAGCAATAGCGTGCTTTCCTTCGATAACGTGCAGGGCTTCGGGCGGGATGAAAAAGTCACATTCAACCTCACGGTCGGGCAAGGTGATGCGATCTTCTGCGGCACCAAGAACCACGGCATACAGCGGCTATTCACAGACCTGCTGAAACACCACGTGCGACCGGATGGGGGCATCGTCAGCATCGGCGGTATTGATGTGCTCGATATAGAGGTGCACGAATTGCGGCAAATCATCACCATTCTTGACCGACCGACAGTGATCAATGCCACCATCCGCGACTTCCTCCGCTATGCCGGGGAGGAAAAGCGGGGTGGAGACACACTGGACATTCTTGACCAAGTGGGCCTGAGGCACGCCATCATCCACCTAAAGGACGGACTGGACACAGAAGTCTCGACAACAGGCGCGCCCCTGTCGTTGACCGAAGTGCTGAAGCTCAAGCTGGCGGCTGCGCTTATCTCAGGCCCCAATGTCCTGGTACTGAACCAGCTGTTTGACATTCTGCCTGAGGATACTCTGGCCTCCATCATCGCCCTGTTCCGCGAGCGCTGGAACACGACCGTGATCTATTTCTCCAACCGGGACCATGCGCTCGGGTTCGAGAAATTCCTCTATCTGGGCGCTGACACGCAATCATTCTTCACCAGCTTCGACGCTTTCAAACAAGAACTCCGATAAAGGGACAAGGAAACCATGCCGTTCCGTGAACGCCATATAAATCACTTCCAAACTCTCGCCAGCCTTCGCCTGCCCCGCATTATGCGCGTGGTCGCCCTGATGTTGGCATTAGGAACCGTTGCGATCATTCTGTTCCTGCTCTTTACCCCCTGGGTACAAACCGCTTCCGGCTTTGGCACTGTCACCGCGCTTAGCCCAAATGACCGGCAGCAGGAGCTGAATGCCCTGGTTTCCGGGCGCATAAAGGAATGGTATGTGCGCGATGGCAGCCGCGTGAAGGCGGGGGACCCCATCGTGAAAATCGTCGATAATGACCCCAATTTCCTTCAGCATCTGGAGGCCGAACGAGCTCAGGCAATGGCCAAGCTTCGGGCCATGGAAACTGCCGTTCTGACAGCAGAGATAGACTTGGACAGGACCCGAAAACTGCTGGCTGAGGGGCTGGCTTCTCAACGCGACCTTGAACAGGCGCGTCTCAGGATCGAGAGCCTTCGAGGTGATGCCGCCGACGCATCGGCCCAGGTGAATCGCCTTGACATCGGCCTGTCTCGCGGCTCCACACAATTGGTGTCAGCCCCGCGCGATGGGTTCATCCACCGGGTATTGGCAGGCGATACAGCCACTTTCGTCAAGGCGGGTGACCCGGTCGCCACATTCATTCCCGAAAATACTGAACGCTCCGTTGAACTCTATATCGACGGCCGTGATATCGGTCTCGCCCGCCTGGGAGACAGGGTGCGCCTGCAGTTCGAAGGATGGCCTGTCGTGCAGTTCAGCGGCTGGCCTTCGGTAGCAGTGGGCACATTCGGCGGTCGGATTGTCGCGATCGACCCTGCTGCGGGCGCGGGCGGTTTTTTTCGCGTTCTTGTCAGTGAAGACCCGGAAGACATGCCATGGCCCGACAGCAGGCTGGTACGCCTGGGTGCCAAAGCCCGAGGCTGGATTACTTTTGAGACGGTCACCGTCGGATACGAAATATGGCGGCAGTTGAATAACTTCCCAGCCGAATTCCGCCCGGAAATGTCAAAAACCAACACCAAAGCGGGGGCAAACTGATGGCCCGCCTGCTTTTAATTACTGCAATATTGAGTTGGTCGCTTACTGCGCCAGCGCGGGCTTCGCTTTCCTTGCAGGAAGTGCTGGCATCCGCCCGTGAACATGCACCCAAGCTGCTCGAGCAACAGGCAGCATTGCGAAGCGCGGACGGCGCCGTAATATCAGCCGAAGGTGCCTTTGACACCAACCTTAGCGTGGAATTTCGAAGCCGTGCGACAGGAAGTTGGAGCGGCAGCTACTTGAAGGCAGATGCAGAAAAGGCCCTGACAGAGGATGGCATCAAACTGTATGGAGGATACCGGGTATCTGACGGTCGCTTTCCGATCTATGAAGACCAGTATTTTACCAACTCACTCGGTGAGTTCAAGCTGGGCGCGCTTGTGCCGCTACTGCAGAACCGTGCCTTTGATAAAAACCGGTTTGCCTTGGCCGATGCACGCCTGAAACAGGAACAAGAGCGGATCAAGGCCTTGATCAGCGCCATTGAAGTCCAGCGCGACGCGGCAATCGCCTATTGGGAGTGGGTTGTCGCTGGCCAGCAGACGGAAGTCTATGAGCACCTACTGGCCATTGCCAAAAAACGTGACCTGGCGCTCAGCCGTCAGGTTGAGGAAGGCGCCATGGCAGATATCGCACAACTGGAAAACCAGCAGAACATCACAAGGCGTCAAACGCTGGTGATGAACGCCCGACAGAAATTTCTTTTGTCGGCGAACAAGCTGTCCCTTTACTACCGCACGCAGACAGGAAATCCTAAACGCCCAGACAAATCACTGCTCCCGGACCTAAGCACCGTATTTGCCGGCATGGACGGACCAGATATTGAGGCAAGACCGGTCGAAGCCGTCACTTCCGAACGACCGGAAATTGCTGATCTGGACGTCGCACTGGAACGCGCGCGCCAGAAACTGCGTCTGGGCGAGAACAGGATGAAACCCCAGTTAACCCTAAGCGGCGAAATCTCGCGGGATTTCGGCAGTGTGGGTGCGGGCGGCAGTTCCAGAGATTCCACCGATGCGATTGTTGGGGTGCGTTTTTCAATACCCCTGGGCCAGAAAGCAGCACGCGGCAGCATTCGCTCGGCCAAAGCCGAGCTGGAGCGATTATCTTTCCAGCGCCAACAGCTTATGGAACGATTTGCCGTAGAGCTTGAAAACCTGCTTCTCGGTGTGGAAATGGCGCAGCAGCGCCTGATGCTGACCCGAACAAATGCCCGCCAGACCAGGGCCATGCAAAACGCCGAAGAAGTACGCTTTGCCAACGGCGCCAGTGACTTCTTCTTGCTGAATGTACGGGAAGAGGCGGCGACCCGCGCACAAACAGAGCACCTCATGGCCGCGCTGGATTTTCGTGTCGCCCTTATCAGCTATGCTGCCGCAACGATGGACTTTGAAGCTTTGGGGCTGGAGAATCCGGTGCAGTGAAGTGCAAAAGCTGCAAAAGGCGCCTCGGGGTGGAGCGCCTTTTGGATAAGTGCGTGCATGGCTTGTTTGATACCAACCATCTCGCGCGGCCTAAGGTGGTGATTACCTGGTGACCTGATCCAGCCAGCCCTCCACTGTTTGAACATACGCGGCTGGCAATACATGCTTGCTGTCAAATGATACGGCTTCGGGCGGACGACCGGCCGCAGCAATAAGTTCCGCATTCTGCTTGCCGGTGGAATATTCATCCCGTTCCGCAGTAATCAATAGCCAAGGAATATTTATGTTAGGTGCAAAACGAATGGGCGAGACTGCGGGCACATTGCGCACCGCGGGCGGCACCATGGTCACCAGATGGGTTACCCGATCATCCTGGGCTGCCAGAAGGGTGCCCATTTGTGCCCCCATGCTGTAGCCCACCACCAGCACCTGTTTGGTTTTGCCGTATTTTTTCAGAACCTTATCCAGCAGGAACTGATAGTCCTTCACTGTATTGGTGATCATGGCCTCATAGGCCGCACTGTTGCCCCGGCGGGCCGCTTTCACATAGACGATGGGCTTTTCGTCGACAATGCGCGCACCGTGGGCCCGGGCATCAAGCGCAACCACTCGGAAACCGCGCTCGATCAGCTGCGCCGTGACATCATCGCCATACATCAGGTTGTCTTCCGCCAGCCAATAAAGGCTGGAGCCCATCAGTCCGTGCATAAGAACGGCGAGCGGCGCGTCTTTCTTGGTGTCCTCTGACTGATAGATAAAGCCCGTGATACGGTTACCGTCCGGCGCATCATAGCCAAGCTGCTGGACATAGGTCCCCGCAAGGCTGGCTGTGGTCGCTGTCATGACCGCAACAATGGCGGCATATAGTCTTATTAGTTTGGTTTTCATGGTTAAAGTCTCCTTTCCGGAGACCTTCTAGCGCGGCATCTGTCAAACCGGTGTCAAACGCCTTTGCGCCAGGTCAGAACGGCCCTCGTGCCTCCCTCGTCTCGGGCCGCGACATCAAAGGCGATGCCAAAATGGGAACACAGACGCTCGACAAGCGTCAGCCCCACACCGAAGCCCTGACGCGATAGTTCGGCGCCACCGAAACCAACCCCGGTATCAAGGACCTCAACCATGTTCTTGCCAAAGAAAACCGTTACCGAACCACGGTCCGTGTAGGAAAGTGCGTTGCGCATCACATTGCCAACCATCACATGGGCCACGGCCTCAGGAACGGGCATCAGTGCGCCCTCATCGCCTTCAACTTTGACGACTACATCCCTCCTGCCAACCAGATGCCGATAGGCCTTGATGGTGCCCTCGCATACGGCCCCGATATCGCAACTATGTGCACCGCCCGGGTCCCGGCCCAGCCACAGGATGCCTTCCGTCAGCTGCTGCATGTCCTTGATAGCCCCCTTCAACCGAGTAAGCGCGGCGCTGGATTTCTGTTTCTCTTCCAGCACTTCAGCTGCACCGAAAGCGACCGCAAGCGGCGTCCTGAGCTCGTGGCTTGCATCTCGGTTAAACTGGCGCTCCCGCTCAAGAAGCGTCTGAATGCGACGGTCCCTTTCCTCGATGGCTTGAGCCAGCGCATGCAGCTCGCGCGGGGCCTCAGGTGGCAAGTCAACCCGCCCGGCCAGGCTTTCGCCATCCGCCAAGAGTGCGGCCATGCCCTCAAGCGGGCCAGAGACCTTCCGGCTCATCCTGTTCAGGAAGAAAAGCGACAGCAAAAGCCCCAGCCCAGCCATGCCGCCGATGACCACAAGGAAACCTTTGATTTGCGGTGTTGACTGAACGAAGGGCCGGGCGTTGAAGAAAACATACAGGTTCCTGCCGTCCGCCATCGTCCGTACAAGCGCATGGAAATGGCCATGCTTTTTACCGAAAACTTCAAACGGGCGATCACGGTAGCTTGGATCAACTTCGGCGCGCAGCCATGCAGGCATCGCCTCCAAACCGACATAGTAGGTCATATCGAGGCCGGCCAGTATTCCGCTATCCACTAACGGACTGGGGTTTTCTGCCAGAAACTTGTCCGCGGCTTCGCTTACCTGCAGTTCGAAAATGTCGTCCTCAAGCGTGAAGCCGAAGAATACCACCATTATGGTAAAAACGGCAAAGCTGCAGACAAGAGCACCCACGAAGGTGCGCATGATCATGCCGCGGACACGGCGGGGGGACGATGTCATTTTTCCTCCTTCAGGGCATAGCCCTTGCCGCGCACGGTTTTCAGCATGTCCGGCAAGCCCAGGCCCGAAAGCGCCTTCCTGAGATTATAAATATGTGTTCGGAGCGCACCGGATTCCGGCGGCTCATCCCCCCACAAGGCATAGCTAATATCTGCAGTGCTGACGACTTCAGGCGCCGCGTCCAGAAGAAGCGCAAGGACCCTGGCTTCTTTTTCATGAAGTGACACGCTGACCTCACTCGCCTGGGCAGTCAATGCAACCACATCAAGAGAAAGACCGGAAAAAGAAGGCGTAGGGGTGCTACGGCTTTTCGGACGGCGCGCCAGTGCCTCGATACGCATCTTCAGTTCCCTGAGCGAAAACGGCTTGACCAGATAGTCATCAGCGCCAGCGTCAAACCCGGCTTCCTTGTCGTCAATAGTGTCACGCGCCGTCAGCATGATGATGGGTGCCTTAAGCCCCGCCGCCTGACGGTATGCCCGGCATACATCAAGCCCGTCGCGTCCAGGCAGCATCACATCCAGCACGATGACGTCGTAGCTGCCCTCTATGGCAAGCTCCAGCCCCTGGTCGCCGCTGTAGGCGAAATCCAGTAGATACTCATCCTCAAGGTAATCCGCGATATTGGCCTGAATATCCAGGTTATCTTCAACGATCAGTATGCGCATGTATATGCCCCTCTCTCTTACGATCAAAGACCATCCCCCAAGGCATGTCAAACGAACGTCAAATATGCGTTTCACCTTCATTTGACATTGCGCACCTTATGTCTTGGCAAACGACAGGAGGCATCTATGCAAGATAGAATCGAGCTGAACAACATCAGCCACCATTTTGACACATCAGAGGAACGCATTGAGCTGTTCCACGATCTTTCACACACCATCCGCGCTGGAGAGACGCTGGCGATCGTCGGCCCCTCGGGCGCTGGGAAATCCAGCCTGCTTTCCATTGCCGCCGGCCTTGAAATGCCAGCGAGTGGTTCGGTGCGCTTTATCATTGACGGTAACACAGTTGACGCCCTTGCCCTGCGGGCCAGCTCGGGCTTCATTTTCCAGCAGTTTCACCTGATGCCTGAACTTGACGCCATCGGCAACCTGGCCCTACCTCTTAGGCTCAAGGGCAACAGGAATGCTTTTGATATTGCCGCAAACTGGCTTGGGAAGGTCGGCCTCAAGGACCGGGCCAGGCACCGCCCACACCAATTGAGTGGCGGTGAACAGCAACGCATCGCTGTTGCCCGGGCTTTTGTATCCAGCCCAAGGTTCATTTTCGCCGACGAACCCACAGGTAATCTGGATGCCCGCACGTCTGAAAGCGTCTCAAATCTGATGTTCGATTGTGCAGCCGAGACCGGGTGCGCCCTTGTGATTGTAACCCACAGCAAGCGGTTGGCGCTCAAGGCGCAAAACAGCCTTCATCTTGAAGCCGGGCGGCTGGAGGCGGCAGCATGACCAAGCTTAAACTGATGATAGAAAACAGCCTCCGCGACCTCTCAAACGCAGATGGCCGTATCAGCATGCTAACCCAGAGCGTCTTGCTTGTGTTTTTGTTGACCCTGACGCTTACCAGCGCGTCCATTCAGGCCTACCTGAAAGATAACCTGGACCAGATGCTGGGCTCTGACCTTGTGATTGAAACCCACAGTCCGCTCGCCACAACAGAATTGGACACACTGCAAGGCATGGCCGGCGGCCTATCAGAGACAGCCCTGACCGATGTCACCCTGACAAACGGAGAAAAGTGGGCTCGGGCCCAGTTGAAACTGGTAGACAGCGCCTACCCCCTTCAGGGCACGCTGCAGATCGGCAGCAGCCGGTCAGGGACGCAGCGTCCGGCCACGCACGGCCCGGACATGGGGGAGGTCTGGCTTGGAACCCGGCTCGCCACCGAGCTTGGCCTGAATGTTGGGGATACTCTCACACTTGGCGAAACGACCCTGATTGTCACCGCAATTCTGCTCCATGAACCAGACCGCATCCTGGAAGGTCACAGCGTAGCCATGCGGGCCATGGTCCATGCAGCCACGCTTCAGGACACATCTGTCGGCACTGGTAAAGGGCGCAGCCGCTACCTGATAACTGCGAACCAAACCCAGCAGAAGGAAATTGAGGCCTGGGCCACGAAGACCCTTCCCGGCGCCACGATCGTGAAAAAATATGGCGGCCAGCACCCGCTTGCCGGCTTCTGGAAGCGGACAGAAAATTTCCTGGGCCTCGCTTCGGTCATTTTGTTTTTCCTCGGCGCCGTCGCGCTGGATATGACCAACCGCCGCTGGCTTGCGAAAATGCGCTACCGCCTGGCAATTTACGCCAGTTTCGGCACTCCGAGGCGTACCGGCATATTGATGGCACTTGGAGAATGGCTCTTCGGTTTCATCATGTGTGTGCTGGTGGCCTGTCCCGTAGCCGTCTTTGCCCACACTCTGATCATCACAGACATGCAGTCATATTTCCCAGGTCTGGCCACAGGCTGGTACCCGCTTGCGGCAATCAAGACAATAGCGCTGCTCTTTGCGCTGATACTGGCGCTGCAAGTGCCCAGCTTTGTTCAGCTCACGCGGGCATCCCTCCTTGGTCTGATCCGCAGCACCTCCGAAGGCCACTATGTTTGGCCACGGCTGTTGATGGGGTTGATCTCCGTTACCATCCTCGCCGCCACCTATTCCGACAACTGGCTTCTGACCGGCATGACGCTGACTGCCATTGTTTTCGCCATGCTTCTGATGATCCTGCTCACCTGGGCTATCGTCAGGCTTGGGGACACCTGGGGCAAGCGCCGGGCCGGCCTGCTGCCATTTGCTTTCTTCATCATGCGCCAGCGCCTGTTCGCCAAGTCGGCGCAGGTGATGGGACTTGGGCTTTGCGGTCTCTTGCTTCTGTTCACTCTGATGCTGATGCGTGACTTTGGCGCCATGGTTGAAGGCCATAGCCGTTCCCATGACGGGAATCTGTTGGTTTCCGAGGCCCTCGAGGACCAGACAGAGGCCATTCATATCTGGGCCAAAGAGACCGGCAGCAAGGTCCACACACTTCGCCCCTATGTGTCTGCCCAACTGGTTGCTGTCAACGGAGAGCGGCTGGCGGATTATATGCAGAAACCAAGCGATACGCTTGCCTCGCTCAAGAACCCGATCCGCCTGAGCTGGAGCGACACAATGCCTGCCAACAACCGTCTGGCCGGTGGCTCCTGGTGGCAACAGGGCACGGACGACTGGCGCCAGATTTCCACTGAACCTGAAGTAATGACCGACATGGGGTTCGCGTATGGCGACACCCTGACCTACCAGATTGAAGGCGAGCTCTATGAATTCCGCCTTGTGGCCAGCCACGCGTTCAAGCCTGGCAGTGGGTCCATCACTTTCTGGTTTCAGGTACCCTATGCCGCCCGCGCACATATCGAGGCCCCGACGCGCTACATGGGCAGCATGGAATTGCCCGAACAAGCCTGGAATGACCTCGCTCGGCTTTGGCAGGCCCACCCGACACTGGCCCTTGTGTCGCTGAAGGAGCTGACCGACCGTTTCGACCAGACTCTTGCAGTCATAACCAAGGTCACCAGCGGCTATGCCGGCATGACCCTTCTTCTAGCCCTTTTCGTTTTGGCGGCCTCCATCAGCGGCTTCAGCACGGACGACCGCCAGAAAAACGGGCTTCTCATGAGCATGGGACTAAAACGCACTGAGTGCCTGCGCCTCAATCTTTATGACTGGGGCCTTACAGCCCTGATTGCAGCCACAGGCGCCATCGCTGGCACCTGGATATCCGGGGAACTGATGTATCAAGCCCAATTCGGCTTGACCTATGACCCGGACGTGATGTGGCTTGCCGCCACAGTGGCCATCATGGTTGGACTTGTGTGTCTGGTAGGCCTTGTGGCCTGCCGCCAATCCCTCAAGTCCTCTGTTCGGGATCTGCTAACAGCGTAAGCCTTAATGGTAGAAGGGAACCCTCTGGCTTGTCCCGGGGGTTCCCTGAATAGCCTTTGCGTGGACTATCAGCCGGTCGCATCTGTCGCTCGTTTTACCTCAACGCTGTGGCTAGTGTTCTTGCCTACCCCTAGCTGTTTCTCCGAAGAATAAGGCCCGGGCCAAAGCAAGCCAGCGAGCCGTAACACGCAGGAGGAATATGTCGTGAAGTTGAAAGTTTCCCGTCTGGCCATTTCGGCAGGACTGATGTTCACCAGTGTCGCCGCTTTTGCTGGCGCCAAGGAAGAAGCAATAATAGACAAGGCTGTGACTGCCTATGGTGGTGACGCCCTGCTGCAACTGGAAACACTACGCATCAATGACACCTATAAGGGTTTTCGCGAAGGACAAAGCCGCATCCCGTTCGAAATCGACCAGGTGAGCTACCAAACCAGCACAACAATCGATTTTAAAAACGGTCGCAAGAGCATGCAGTCTGTCGGTGGGGTCTATGTGCAGGGCCTCTATGTCCAGCATACCTTCTTTGATGGAGAAAAAGGATACCAGGTCCAGCACACAGCACAGACCTCAGCAGAAGCTCCATGGGCCAGTTTTGCGCGCGCAGACAAGGGCCTTTCGTGGCGACTGGATATTGCCTTGGTCAAGTTGCTGGCGGACGCACGCACTACGGCAACCTATAAAGGCGAAGGCGTCCATCGCGGCAAACCCCAGCAACTTCTTGCCTTCAAGGCAGGTGGGTACCCTGAGTTTACGCTTTATATCGACCAGGCAAGCGGCCTTCTTGGTAAAATGACCAGGCCCGGAAGAGAGCCCGACAGCATCTATAGCTATGTCTTCAGCGACCACCAGCAACAGGGTGGCTTTACGTTCGCGGCCGATACCTATGTCATGCATGACGGCAAACCGGACAGCCTGACGGTCTCAAGATCGCTGGACTTCAACGCCGATATCGATGCCGCCTACACCGTGCCGGAAACATATGGCACGCCCGCGAAAATGCTGGACGATTCCGAAATGGCGGTCCGGCAGTTGTCAGACGGTGTCTATCATGCTGGCAAGAATGGCGGTTTCTCGATTTTTGTCGACGCGGGTGACTATTTTATCGCCTCTGGTGGTTACCATGGGCTTGAGGACCGCTTCAACGCCATGAAGGCTTTCGCCGGTACAAACAAGCCCCTGAAATACCAGATTGTGACCCACCATCATGACGACCATATAGCCGGGCTGAAGGACGCGGCCAGGCTCGGCGCAACCTTCATAGTAGCGGAGGAGCATATCGATGCCGTGCGCGCAGCAGTGCCAACTGACCTTGGCACCGACCGCTTCCTGATTGCAGGCGATCGCAGCAGCTACGGCAACGGGCTGGTTGAGGTGGTTGATATCGCCAGCTGGCACGCAAACCATAATCTGGTCACCTATATCCCGCATGCCAAGCTCGCCTTCAGCGCCGACCATTTCTTTTCATTTGCCGAAAATGGTGTGCCAGCCCCTGCCGAAATGTACGCGGAATTCAAGGCGGAATTGGATGGATACGGACTTGATATCAAACAGCTCGCTGCGGTGCACAGCGGCAGGGTCCTGAGCTATGAAGATCTTGTCCAATCCTCGACCGGCCCATTCACCAGGCTCGAGTGTCCTGCATACTGGGATTTTTGCAGCTAGTATCTATGGCGCGTTCATGGCCGCACTTTAACGTGTGTTCGGCCGGATCACCTTATTCATTGGCTTACAGCCAGCTTTGCCCCATCGTTCAAATAGCAAAGCCCCGGACCTTTTGGGTCTGGGGCTTTTGTTCCGCGTAGTGCGGTATCGTTGGTTGCGGGGGTAGGATTTGAACCTACGACCTTCAGGTTATGAGCCTGACGAGCTACCGGGCTGCTCCACCCCGCGTCATATGTCTGGGCCTTTGAGGCCCGGTAGCAGCATTTATCTGACGCCTATCGGCGATGCAGACGGTTTCGCTTTCGCTTCACCTTGGCGGGCTGCTCCACCCCGCGTCAATTTCATTTCGGCGGGGTGCTTGGTGCGGCACGCTTTCGCGTGCAATGCGCCTTTTGGCCCGCGTCATATATGTTGCTTCCGCTTCGCGATCCCTAACGGGCTGCGCTCACATGAAGCACGCTCAGGGCTGCTTTTCAGCGAGATCTGAGCAGTGTTAGCCCGGTTACCGAAGCGCGATTAGCGCTGAGGCAAGGGCGACTGCCCGCCCGAGCTGATGTGAGGATAGCCTAAGTCGCGGATGCGACGCCGGCGCTTGAGGCCAACAAAAGCCTACTTTCCTCTTAAAACAACAAAACCGCCTTATGGGCGGTTTGTTAGTTTTTTGAGATTGTGACGATGTTTTACTCTTTTGTAGATCTGGCGGCGACCTACTCTTCCGCGCCTTAAGACGAAGTACCATCGGCACAAAGACCTTTCACTTCCGGGTTCGGGATGGGACCGGGTGGGACAATCTTGTTATAACCACCAGATCAACAAAAGAGTAAACAGTAAGCAGTGCTTACCGGATTGCGTTTTTTGTCTTGCTTCCGGTATCGCTGGTCGCGATCCCATGAAGCGCAGCTCAAGGCTGCTTTTTGCATGCTTTGAAGTCTTGTTCCACTCACAGAGAGTGTTGATCTCTGTCTATGGAGGGGCTCTTCAAGCCTATCGAGCAATTAGTATCAGTTAGCTTCATGTGTTGCCACACTTCCACACCTGACCTATCAACGTGGTGGTCTTCCACGGCTCTCAGAGAGACCTTATCTTGAGGGGGGCTTCCCGCTTAGATGCTTTCAGCGGTTATCCCGTCCGGACATAGCTACCCTGCAATGCGGCTGGCGCCACAACAGGTCCACCAGAGGTCCGTCCACCCCGGTCCTCT
>Ga0070726_10001082_pt1 | contig 28716 bp, 22 predicted proteins | sample tdAd471_FD_67275 | JGI IMG/M metagenome (GOLD analysis project Ga0070726, IMG submission 67275) | Marine sediment microbial communities from the Atlantic coast under amendment with organic carbon and nitrate - tdAd47.1 | ecosystem: Environmental > Aquatic > Marine > Coastal > Sediment | place...
CCTTCCTCAACATGCCGGCAGATGTTTTCGCCAATGACGATGGCGTCGTCGACGATGATGCCCAGCACGATGATCAGACCGAACACCGACAGCAGGTTGATCGAGATCCCGAACATCCACATCACAGCGAATGTGCCGAGAAACGAAACCGGTAATCCGATCGCTGCCCAGAACGCGACACGGCGATTGAGAAACAGCACCAGCGAGATGAGCACCAGAACGAGCCCGGACCGCCCGTTGCGGGCCATCAGATCGAGCCGGCCTTCGATAAAACGGGCAAGGTCGGTGTTGAGCTGCAGTTCAAAGTTGTGTGTGAACGGGGCCGCCCGGCTGGCTTCGTAAACCTCGACCGGATCCGGCCGTCCGGCCACGCGGTTCGACAGCCAGCTGAAGCCTGCTCCGATCTGAGCCGGAATGCGCTGGTGCCAGGGCAGCGTTTCCGCAGCCTCGAAACCGTACGGATCGAACGGTTTGCCCTGCTTTCCGGCAACGTACGCTTTGATGACCGATGAAATCTGAATCGCATCCTGCGACGCGGTCTTGAACACGTCGCAGCTCATTGACGGTTTGGAGTTGAAGTAGCTCTTGATGTCGACGTCGACGAATCCGTCATCAACAACCGCGACATCGCGCAGCAGAACCCTGCGACCGGTTCCCGCTCCCGGCCGAATGACGAGGTCTTCGAGATCCTCGCCGCGAAGTTCCTCACCGACCGTCCGGACAGAAACCGTCGTTCGCTGTCCCTCAAGCTGTCCGCCCGAGATGTCGAGATTGCCGGCCCGGATCGCGTCGGCGACTTCGTCGAACGTCACGTCGTACTCGATCAGCCGCTCCGGAATGATCTCGACGCTGATCTCGTCGTCTCGAATGCCACCGAGCGTGACGTTGCTGACGCCCGGCAGAGCAATCAGGTCGTCGCGCAGTTGACGCGTTGCTCGTTTCAGTTCGGCCTCGTCACCGTCGCCAAAGATCGCGACGGAAATGACCGGCAGCAGTGGCTCGAACTTCTGAACGGTGATGCGTTCCAGATCGTCGGGCAGGTCGGGGAGTGCGTCGATCTCGCGTTTGACTTCGTTGAGCACTGCCTCAGCGTCGTCAACCTCGTTGAACAGCGTCAGCGAGATGACGGTCGAACCGTCGGAGATTGTCGAATCAACTTTCTCGACACCTTCAATATCACGGACCGCCTCTTCAATCTTGATCGTGACCGCCTTCTCGATCTCCTGCGGCTGCACGCCGGGATAAATCGCCGAGATGATCAGCTTGTTCGGGCGGAATTCGGGAAACATTTCGCGGACCAGTGTCAGCGCGAAGATCGTCCCACTGGCCAGAATGACCAGCATCAGCATGTTGACGAAGACGGGATTGCGAACGCTGAAGCTGGCAAGCGACATGGTCGGGCAATACGGAAGGGCTTGAGGAACGGGTCAGGGACGATTGTTCTCGACGGACAGTCGTAGCGGAAGGTTCGAGACTGACCAGGTTTGAGAATGTCCGGTCTCCTCAGCCAGACCAGCGCTGCGTGCCATCAAGAATCCTCGGCCGCGAAAGCCGAAAGGCCTTCCAGGATTGCTCCCGGAAGGCCTTTCTTCGTGCCCCCGAATCGGCACGATTTCAAGCCGGCTGTGCGACCGGCGTTGTTCCGTTTCCCTTGACCGTCAGTACTGACGCCGCTGCCGCGACGACGGGATATTCAACTTCTTGCGGTATTTGGTCACCGTTCGGCGAGCCAGGTTGTAACCGAGCTTCGCCATCTGTTCGACCAGGGCATCGTCGCTGTAAGGATTGTCTTTGTCCTCAGCGTCAATGATGTCCTGCAGTTTGCGGCGGATAATGTCCCACGCAACGTCTTCGCCACTTGAGGTCTTGGTTCCCCCGCCGAAGAACCGCTTCAGCGGAAACAGGCCACGCGGTGTCTGAATCCATTTATCGTCGACCGCTCGCGAAACCGTCGTCACATGCACGCCGACCTGGTCAGCGATCTGCTGCATCTTCAACGGCTGAATGTAATCCGGGCCACTTTCCAGAAACTCGGACTGGTGGTCGACAATCGCCTGCGCGACGCGGCGCAGCGTGTTGTACCGCTGCTCGATCGACTCAATGAGCCACTTGGCCGAGTCGATCTTTTTCTTGATGTATTCCTTGGTTTGAGCGTCGGCACCGTTCCGCAGCATGTCGCGATACTTGCGGCTGATTCGCAGACTCGGCACGTATTCGTCAATGACTTTGACCACCCAGCTGCCGTCGTCTTCGCGGACGACTTCGATGTCGGGCGTCACATTCTGAACGATACGGCTTTCGAACTTGCGCCCCGGAAACGGATCAAGATGCCGCATTTCGTCGACGGCTTCCTTGATCAGCTCGATGCTGTAGCCGGTCTTCCGCGAGATCAGCGGCAGGCGGTTATTCCCCAGATCTTCGAGATGGTCCTCAATGAGCACTTCCAGCACGTCGCGGTAGATCATGCTGGAATCGAGCTGCAGCAGCAGAGCTTCCTTGAGATCGCGAGCCCCAACGCCTGGCGGGTCGAGCCCCTGAATCTGCTTCAGAACGGCCTGAGCGATCTCCTGACTGATTCCGCCACCGTAGACCTGAACAATTTCGGGGAGCGAACTCTGCAGGCGGCCGTTGTGATCGAGGTTGTGGATGACGTACTCGCCGAACGCCTGCTCTTCACCGGTCAGATCGTAAAAGTGGAACTGTTCGAGCAGGTAATCGTGCAGCGTCTGCGGAGTCGCTTCGACATTCGCAATCATGTCGCTGTAGCGGTCGAGATCCTCGGAGACGCGATTCGCCGACGGTCGAGATTCTGCCGCCCAGTTGTCGTCGGGCCAGTCGGTCGCCATATCGACCAGCCGCTCGAAGTCGTCTTCGTTGTTCTTCCCGTCTTCGACCAGCAGTTCGCGTTCGTCCGGCGTCTTCTCGTTCGCCTCTTCTCGGGCCTTCTGAACTTCGAGTTCCTTCTCGGTTTCCGACGACTCTTTTTTCGTGCCGTCAGAGATGAGCGTGACGTTGTCTTCCAGCTCCTGGTCAATGCGTTCCTGCAGAGCCATATACGGCATCTGCAGGATTTCCATCGACTGGATCATGCGCGGAGCCAGCTTCATTTGCTGGCTCATCTTCATCTGCTGTGAGAAGTTCAGTTGCATGAACCCAGAGTCTCCGAACTCGCTGCTGGTCCCAGGCAATTACGCCGCCAGGTGCTGGTCAACGCCACTCCGTGTGGGTCGCGACCGATGATACCGAGCGCCGGTTCTGAGATGTGGCTTCTTCCTGACAGTTCCCGGCATTCTGCAAGAGTCACAAACTCAATGCGCCGGCGATTTGACATCGAAACGCGAAGGTGATCTTCGCCTCAGGACCAGTGCCGCAAAGTTGCCGCATCCTGGCGGCTCGAAGCAGTCATCCTGAACTGCCGGAACGCATCCGCATGAGCTTCCGGCCTCGGACTCTCATGCAATCAGAAGGCCTGTCGACCGCGCATCGCGTCGGCAAGCATTTCCCGGTTGGCAAACTCTAGCACACTGCCCGATGCGATCCCGCGTGCCAGCCGGGTGATTCTCACAGGATCTGACGCCAGCAGGTTGGAAATGAACAACGCCGTGCCATCCCCTTCGAGCGTCGGATTCGTTGCCATGATCAGTTCCTGCACCCCCTCATGTCGCACCCGTCGCACAAGTGCGTCAATCGTCAGATCCTCAGGCCCGATTCCCTCCAGCGGAGAAATTCGTCCCCGCAGAACGTGATACACGCCGTTGTACGAACCCGATGCTTCGAGGGCGATCAGGTCCCGCGGCTGCTCCACAATGCACACCACATGATGGTTGCGCTGCGGCGACGAGCAGATGCGGCACGTTTCCTCCTGGGTCAAATTGAAGCAGGTCCGGCACGCTCGAATCGTCGACTTCACTTCACGAATGGCGTCGGCCAGAGCGAGCGCTTCGCCCTGCGGTGTCGCCAGAACGTGATGCGCCAGCCGCTCGGCTGATTTTTTCCCGATCCCCGGCAGTCTCGAAAACTGCTCGACAAGGTTCGTCACCGCTGGCCCGAACGGATGCGATTCGATCGACCGTCTGCTCATGATGGAAATTCCCTGCAATCCGTTGCCCGATCACGATCCGTCTGTTGTCTGTCTCAAGGCGCCTCGGCGGACGGAGCCACGGCCTTACGATGAGCTGTCCGGGCCAAGGCCGAGTTGCGAGAGCGCGTCGCCCATACCCGGCAGATTCATTCCCCCCGCCGCTTCCTGCATCGCCTCAGCCGCCGCCACTCGCGATTTATTGACCGCGTCATTCATTGCCGACACGACCAGATCTTCCAGCATCTCTTTATCGCCGCCGTCCACCAGCGTCTGGTCGATCGTGCAGCCAAGCACGTCCTGCTTGCCATTCGTTTCGACGGTGACCATGCCACCGCCCGCCGAGCCTTTGATGCGCAGCTGCGTCAGCTTCTCCTGAACCTCAGCCATGCGGCTCTGCATTTCTTTCGCCTGCTTCATCATGGAAGCCAGGTCGCCAAGTCCCTTGAACATGCTGCTGTCTGTCGTTGAATTCTGATGGATAGGTGGACTGGTTCCGATTGAGCCCAAAATCGGCTCCTGTAATTGTTGACGCACCAGTTGAGTCGTCAGGAATCTGAAGGAGCCCCGCCGACGGCCCGTGAATCAACGCGGACACATTCGGCCTCAAACGTCTGCATCACCGCCGCCACGAAGTCGTCTTCTTCCGGTTTGTAGGCCCGCTTGCGTGCTGGCTTGCTTGTGGGCTGAGTCTGTTCGGGCGCGGTCGTGACCGAGCCCTCGTCGTCACCCATCACCAGCGAAACCCGCAGGTGCTGGCCGGTGACTTTTTCGGCGATCTGCTCGAGCCGACTGATGACTTCGGGCTTCTCACAATACCGCTTGCTGAAATGGTACTTCCGTGGAAACGTCAGCTCCAGCTTGTTTGGCGCGGCAATTGCAGCTTTGCTGACCTGCTTGACATGGCTCTTGAGCATGTCGTTGATCTCGGCGACCACTTGCGACCAGATTTGTCCGGCGTCCCCCGGATCAATCGAGACGCGAGCTGCAACGATAGTTGGTAGTTCCGCTTCAGATTCCAGGTCGGTTGCCGTCTGGTGCCCGTCGGTCGGGGCGCTTTCGCTGGTTTCGACATCTTCGGTCGCCGATTCCACCGCCGTCTTGACGTCGGTCCCGGCCTCAGATGATGGCTCCGCGGCACCGTCCTGGACTGCTGCAGAGTGAGCCGGAGAGTCGACCTCTTCGGTCTGCTCCGTCGACGTCGCATCGGTTGGAGTTTCGACCGACTTCTCGCTCGCAGCCTCTGCAGTGACTTCAACTGACGAGTTACTGGAAAGCTCGACATGCTCCGGCGTTTGAGCATCTGCAACTGCAGCAATTGGTTCGTCAGACCCTGGCGGCTCGGCCTCTTCATGCGATTCAACGTCGACAGGTTCGTCGACAGCTACCGCATCGGCATTGGTACTGATGGGAGGTGCTGCTGCAGCCGTTGCCGGTGAACTCGCAAGCTCGCCGCTCAGTGAATCATTTTTTTTTTCAGCGGCCGCGACGCTCGACGTTGCCGGCTCGCCAGATCGCAACTGCTCGATCAGGCCGTCAAGACTCGTCAGATCCTCAAGCAGTGCAATACGGACGAGGGCCAGTTCCGCCAGAGCGCGACCGTACGTGACACGCTGCATCCGGCCTTTGGTGTCCGCGAGAATCTGCATGGCAGCGACGATGGTCTGCAGTCCCCACTGCTCGGCCTGCCTGGTCAGTGTCTCTCGGCTGCCCGGCCCCACGGCAGACAGTTCGATTTCGACAGCGCCCGACGCGAGTACCATCAGATCGCGCAGGTAGAACAGGATCTGATCCGTCAATTCTCCGAGCTGCACGCCACCATCAATCGCCTGATGAAACGCCGACAGGGCTCCGGCCTGGTTTCGCGCGACGAGTGCATCCGCGATCGCGATCAACCGGTCGTCGCTGGCAGTCCCCAGCAGACGATGCACATCGCTGGCGGTAACGTGCTCTTCGCCAAACGCCAGAAGCTGGTCGAAGATCGACTGGCTGTCCCGCATCGACCCGGCAGCTCGTCGAGCGACCAGTTCCAGCGCGTCTTCGTCGACCTGCACGCCTTCCGCTTCGGCAATCTGAGCCAGCCGGCCTTTGATGTTCGCCGTTTCGATCGTCCCGAAATCGAAACGCTGGCAGCGCGAGAGAATCGTGTCGGGAAGCTTGTTCGGCTCGGTCGTGCAGAACACGAATTTGACGTTTGGCGGCGGCTCTTCCAGCGTCTTCAGAAGCGCGTTGAACGCTTCCTTTGTCAGCATGTGGACTTCGTCGATGATGTAGAGCTTGAACTTCGTACGCATCGACTTGACGTTGACGTTCGCTCGAAGCTGACGAATGTCATCGATGCCGCGGTTCGAGGCACCGTCGATCTCGAGCACGTCGACGTCGTTGCCCGCCGCGATGCCCTCGCAGATTTCGCATTCGTTGCACGGGTTGCCGTCAACGGCGTGCGGGCAGTTCAGTGCCTTGGCGAGAATACGGGCCGTCGACGTCTTGCCGACTCCGCGAGCCCCCGTGAACAGGTAAGCGTGCGCAACGCGGTTGGCCAGAATCGCGTTGCGCAAAGCCTGAGCGACGTGTCCCTGTCCGACGACGTCTGCAAAACCCTGCGGCCTGAAACGTCTGGCAAGAACGGTGTAGGTTCCGGTCGAGGCGGTCACCATCGAAATCATCCCGTCTGAAAAGCCGACGACCCGACAGACATCTCAGGATGTCAGCCGGGCCGGCTGGGTATCCATCGCGGGAAGTATACGGATCGCCGAACGGTCAAAACAGCCGCCCGGCGGATCCGCGGGCTCAGCCGCGAAGCACCTTGTCGATCGTCTCTCGCAGCACGCTGCCGGACTTCTGCAGAGCCATCTTTTCCTTGGGCCACAGGTCGATTTCGTAGCACTCGACAACGCCGTTCTTGCCGACAACCGTCGGCACGGAAATGCACACGTCACGCAGTCCGTAAGCTCCGTTCTGCAGCGACGACACCGGCAGAATGCGGTGCTGGTCGAGAGCGATCGAGTGGATCACGTCGGCGATCGACGCACCAACCGCAAAGCCGGCTCCACCCTTCTTCTTGATGACTTCCGCCCCGCTGCCGCGCGTCTTCTTTTCAATCTCGGCGATTACGGCAGGCGTCACGCCGGGGTACTTATCGAGCGGCAGGCCGGCGACCTGAGCGGCAGACCAGACGGGAACCATGCTGTCGCCGTGTTCGCCTAGAATCAGCGTCTGCACCTGCGTCGGCGGCATGTTCAGTCGTTGAGCCAGCATCGACCGCAGCCGCGTTGTGTCGAGCACCGTGCCAAGACCGATGACCTGAGCCGGCGGCAGTCCGAGTTCCTGGACGGCCAGGTAGGTCAGCACGTCGACGGGGTTCGAGACGACGAAGACCTTCGCACACGGCTTCACACCGTGCTGCTTGACGTCGGCCAGAATGTTGCGGAACAGGGCGACGTTCCGGTTGATCAAATCGAGCCGGCTCTCATCCGGCTTGCGTCGCAGGCCAGCCGTGATGCAGATAACGTCGCTGTCTTTAACGGCTTCGGTGCCGGACGCGTAAATCTTCTGATCGCTGATCAGCGACGCCCCGTGCAGCAGGTCGAGCGCCTGCCCTTCGGCGAGTTCGAGGTTCACATCAACAAGGGCGATCTCGCGAACGATCCGCCCAAACTGCAGAGCACTCGCCGCACAAGAACCAACGAGCCCACCACCACCAATAATGCTGACTTTCATCTGAGTCTCCACTGGTCGAGCCTGAAGGCCCGTCTGTCGATTTCGCCCGACCACCGGAGTTCCAGCAGGTCAGGCCAATTCTCCTTCAACAATCTTCTTCCATTGAGCCGGGACTCCCTGCCACGCGGCTGCGTAGGTTTCTGACAGCGGCACGTAGATGTACTCGTCCGGTGTCAGAAACAACGGCATCGGGACGAGTTCGTCACTGACACCGAGTATTTCAAAGTAGCCCGCCAACGCTCCTTCCGCTCTGAACGACGTCAGCGAGAATGGTTTCTGCTCGTTGACTGCCGGAATCAGAGCCTCGTCATCCGAACCCCAGAAGGCACGTGGAAAACCTTGCGGATCCCGCCGTGTTGGCCTGAAGAGGTCGATGACCAGCAGGTGAATTCCACAATCCGCCAGGACATCCAGTTTCTGGCGAAAGCTCCGATATGCCCGATCACTGTCTTTGTTCCCAGGCGAGACAATTTCAATCACCGCCACCGTTTCGTCATCACTGACATGTCGCACGGCAATGCGATCTGTTTTTCTGGCGTAACGTTCCCGGTGAGTCTCACAGGTGTAACTGACCTTCGGCGGCTGCTCCGCCACCGCCAGTGTTCCCGGTCCTTCGTTCTGCCCCTCGTCTGACGGCCAGGCAGGGGACCGCGATTCCAGAGTCACGACATCCGGTTCTGAACCGCCGGTAATCTGTTCAATAGCCGCGTAGTAACCGTCCGGAAGAACTCCTCCGTTGAGCGCTCTTCGGATTTCCGCCGCCCAGGCCTGATGGAAATCGTGAAACGCTCCCGAGAAGATCGTGCTCCAGTCATGAATCCCCATGAGTCAACTCCTGTTCGAGATCGGCCACCACTCTCAAACAGTCTACCGACGATCGAACACGGCGTTGAGTCCCGTTCGCTTACTTGCCGATCGCGGCCATGACCTGGTCGGTGATCATCTTCACGAGAGCTTCGCTGTCGATGTCGCCGCCGACTGGTGCTGAGCCGCCTTCGTAGGTTGGCTTCTGCAGGTAGCCGGGGTACGTCGGAGCCGGCTCGAAGGCACAGCTCTGTGGCTTGTCGCCTTCGTTGTAGCCATCCCGGAAGGCGCTGTTGCCGCACAGGTCGCAGTCTTCGTTGTGGAAGCGAGGATCGTCGAAACCCAGCTTCTTCTTCAGGTCCAGCAGCTCGCGCGACTTCTGCTCGTTGAGGTAGTCAACTTTCCCGAGCTGATGCGAGAGCAGCAGGATGCGGCAGTAGGCGTCGAGAATTTCGGTCTTCCAGTAAGCTTCTTCGAGCGTCTTTCCAAAGCTGACCGTGCCGTGATTCTTGAGAATGATCGTGTTCGTCGACTTCAGAAACGGGGTGACCGTTGCCGCGAAGTCCTGCCCGCCTGGGGTTTCGTACGGAGCGATCGGGACTTCGCCCATGAAGACTTCGATTTCCGGCAGGATGCACTGCGGGATCGCTTCGTTGGCGACAGCGAAAGCCGTTGCGTGCGGCGGGTGGCAGTGAACGCAGGCCTTGACGTCAGGCCGGTTCCGCATGATTTCCAGGTGCAGCAGAATCTCGCTGGTCCGTTTCCGCTTGCCGGCAATCTGGTTGCCCTGCATGTCGACGGCACAGATATCCTCGGGCTTCATAAAGCCCTTGCAGATCATCGTCGGCGAGCAGAGTACCGCGTCTTCGCCGACGCGAATCGAAATGTTTCCATCGTTCGCAGCCGCGAAGCCCTTGTTGTAAACACGTCGGCCAATCTCGCAGATTTCTTCCTTGAGCGATCGGTCGTTAACGCCACTGTTCCACTTGTTGGTGCTCATGGTATTAGTCGATTGTTGATAGTGACTTGTTGATAGGTCTCTGATCGCCGAAAGCTGACGGTTGTGAGCGGCTCGCTCTATCAACCATCAACTATCGACAATCAACTTCGTCGAGAATCGCGGCTGCATAGCCATCGATTGGTTTCACATTGGGATGAAAAGGTGCCGACGCTTCGGCTCCTTCGCTGACTCCGACGAGCGATCCGTGCCCGGCTCCCAGTTCGTCATAAATGACGAACGGTTCTCCGCGTCCTGCTGCATCGCCAGCCAGCCCTTTCCGATCGAGCGGCACGACGACCTTCCACGACGCCGCGCGCAGAGACGGATGACAGCGATTCAGCGTCACCCTTCCGATTACCTCTGCAATGCGCATCGTTCGTTCTCCATCAAAGTAGCCATCTCGCTCCGCGAGATGAGCCGCATTTCAATGAGCGATCTTTGGCCGTTTGGCCGTGCTGTCGAAAACCGCCGTCAATTGTTGTCCTGCTCGTCTCGCGGAGCGAGACGGCTACTTTGAAATCCGTCTCAATAGATTCCGCAGCTCGAAGAAGCTTTGGCCTGTTGGGTCAACGACAAACGCGCTGCCGTCAAAGCCTGACTTCACTCGGTCAACCGTCGCCGCGTCTGCGACGACCGCTGCTCGTACTTTCTCGTTTCGATTCGCCAGACAGGCGACGATTTCCGGCTCCGCCGAGAACACAACGCACTTGCCGCCTCGCTCAACCGCCGCGACAGCAACCTTCGCTGCCGACGCCGCATCCGAAGCTGTTTCCCGATGGCTGCCGATCGCCCCTGAACGCCCCGCGTCATCGAGAACCGCTTCAACTGCCTCGCCAGCCGTCTGCACAACAAGCAGCCACTCTGACTTCCCGTTGTTTGAGCTGGCCTTCGCAGAAGAACCGCGACTCAGCTCAACCTTATTCTGCTTCAGCCAGTCACGAGCTGACGGCGTCACGACCGCTCGCGAACAGACTTCGACGACACTCCGACCGGCGGCGTTTTCCGCCAGCAGGTCCGCTGTGATGATGTTTTCCGACAGCCGAAATCGAGTTTCGGTTCTCGACTCGACACTCCTTCGCGCGTTCGCCTCAGCCGGCCTGAGTTTCCCCATGACCTCAGCAACGATCCGCTCGATGAGTGCCTGCTGATCCATAAGAGTTGATAGTCGATTGTTGATGGTTGATTGCAGGCCCGCGATGGATGACGTTTTCTATCACCCATCAACTAACCACTATTCAACTGGTGTCAGTCCGCAATACCCAGCACGGCCCAGCGGACCGGACTGGCTTTTGTTCCCATGATCTCAGTGACGTGCTTGCCGTCGCTGGTGATGATCACCCTGTCGCCGAGTCCGCTGCCGAGATCGTCGATCACGATCAGTGGCTCGCCGTCATCCTGCCCGCTGATTCCCAATGGCTGAGCGATCAGCGTCCGCCACCCGTTCATCGACGGGTGCTTCACCGTTGAGGTCGCTCGGCCAATGATTTCAGCAAGCTGCATAAGAGTTGATGGTCGATAGTTGATGGTTGATAGAGCAGGATGTGCTCTTAGGCCGCTCCGTCGCGGTTATCCCTGGCCGTCCTTGTCCAGGCTTGCCCGAAGGCCACTCATCATTCTTCCGAGTTCCTCTCCTGCCGCTCGGATACTTCCGAGCGAAGCTTCATCCATGAATCCACGTCGTCTGGAGAGGTGAGACTGTGAAACCACCTCGCAAACTGACCCAAATGCGATCTCCACAAACCGCGAGAAATCACGTTTCGACCCTCGACCGCTTCCCTCGGCGAGATTTGAAGAAACCGACACAGATGCCCGCCGCAGTTGACTCGTAAGTCCAAATCGCTCGGCGCGAGGAAATGATTCAGTCGAGTCGTACACCAGGTCCGCGAAGTCCAATGCCTTCTGCCAGACCACAAGTTGTTCAAATCCAAACGCAGACATTGGCCCTGTCTTTTTCTATCAACTATCAACAATCCACTATCAACTAAATGATCCGCAGGTCGTCCACCAGGGTGCAGCGACGCTGGCGGGTGAACGTGAGCGGGTTGGTGACTCCTTCACCGGTGGGCGTGGCGATCGAGAAGCTCAGGTAGCCTTCTCCGCCGTTGCCCAGGCCGGCTCCGCACGGGCCGTTCTTGATGAAGAGCGTGGTTTCCATCAGGCGCCCCATCTTTGTCATGTTCTTGACGTTGGTCGTGTGGATGATGCCTGTGTGGCGGAAGCCGTGTTCGAATTCGAGAGCCAGCTCGATCGCGTGATCGGCACAGCGGGCCCGGACGAACGGGATGAACGGCATCATCTGTTCTTCAGGGACGAACGGGTTTGAGGTGTCCGTTTCGCCGTAGAGAATCTGAGTGTTCGCGGGGACGGTCAGACCGATCGTGGCCGCCAGAACGGACGCGTCTTTGCCGACCAGATCGCGATTCAGAATCCAATGCCCGCCCGGCTCTTTCGGCGGTGAAAACGCAGCCCTGGTCAGAGCGTCAATCTGCGACGCGTTCAGACGGTAACCACCGTTGCGACCGACAGAGTCCATCAGCTGGTCGAAGATCGCATCGACGGCGAAGACTTCCTTCTCGCCGATACATAGCAGGTTGTTGTCGTACGCGGCTCCGATCACGATCGACCGGGCGGCGTTGTCGATGTCGGCGGTTTCGTCGACGACGACCGGCGGATTACCGGGACCGGCAACGATCGCTCGCTTGTTGCTGGCCAGAGCCGCTCGGGCGACAGCCGGGCCGCCGGTGACGCACAGCAGCTTCACGCCGCGGTGCTTGAAGATTTCGTCGGCGGATTCGATCGTCGGGTTGCCGATGATCGTCACCAGGTTGTTGATGCCGATGGCTTCGTAGATCGCTTTGTTGAACCGGCGGACGCCTTCGCAGGCGATCTTCGCTCCGCTGGGATGCGGATTGACGACGATCGTGTTTCCGGCGGCGACCATGTTCACGAAGTTCGAGGCCAGCGTCGGCAGCGAGTGCGTGACCGGAGTGATCGCTCCGATGACGCCGAACGGAGCGTACTCGGTGACGGTCAGGCCGTTGTCGCCGCTGAGTGCATCACACTTCAGGAACTCGATACCTGGTACTTTCTTGATGATCTGCAGCTTTTCGATCTTGTGATCGAGTCGCCCGATCTTCGTTTCGGCCAGCTCGGCGGCTCCAAGTTCCTCGGCCTGGTTGAAGCAGATGTCCTTGACGATCTGGATCGCCTTGCCGCGATCCTCCATCGAGGCTTTCTTCAACTGCTCAAACGCGGCGTTCGCTGCGGCCACGGCGGCATCGACACTGTCGAAGACACCCCAGTCGCCACCGTGCGAGTGACCATTGTTCGACGCGACTCCATTCGACTTGCCAAGCTGAGCGAGCACTTCCTGCACCACGCTGCGGATCGTCTGTTCGGTCGAAACGGCTGTCATTGGTTCTTGACCTCTATCTGTAGGGTGCGTCTTGACGCACCGCCGACGCGTTCTGTCCTTCTGTAGCTACGCTCGCCAGAGCGTGGGTTTCGCTACGTCTTGTCGTTGGACGTATCCCGCGGTCTGGCGACCGCAGCCACATCCTCTTTTCGCTTCGCTACTCCGTCTTGAAGACGGTCGCTCCGTGAGCCTCGACACTGTCGACAATGCCGATGATGGCTGCGTCGATCGGCAGTGTTTTCGTGTCGTCCGTGAAGCGGGCACTTGAGCCCTGCACGATGAGCACCGTCTCGCCCTCACCCGCGCCGACCGTGTCGACACAGATGAAGCTCCGCCCGGTGCCCTTCAGGCTCTTCTTGTCCTTCTCGTCCACGCGCAGCGGTTCGACGATGAGCAGCTTCTGGCCCCTCATCGCGTTCACCTTCTGCGTCGAGACGACGCTGCCTGTGACTCTGGCAAGGAACATGGTGGAGTCGATTGTTGATAGTGGATAGTTGATAGAAGGCAGTGACGACGACGGACTGGTTGCAACCGAATGCGCTATCAACCATCAACTATCGACTATCAACTGCTGCCACGGTCTGCCGTGCTACCACGATTTCTTCGTTCGTGGGCAGCACCCAGATTTGAGTCCTCGAATCGTCGCTCGAAACGCACGCTTCCGAGCCTCGGGCGACGCTGCTGTTTTTCGATTCGTCGAGCACAATGCCTGCCCATTCCAGGCCGGCACAGACATCCCGGCGAACCCGTTCGCTGTTCTCACCAATCCCGCCGGTGAAGACGATCGCGTCCGCTCCACCCAGCACGATCAGGTAAGAACCCAGGTACTGGCGAATCGACGCGACAAACACCTTCAGGGCGAAGTCGGCCTGTTCGTTGCCATTCTCGGCAGCTTCCTCGACATCGCGGGCGTCGCTGCTGAGACCGCTCAGGCCGAGCAGCCCACCTTGCGTGGACATCTCGTCGAGCAGTTCCTGCATCGACTTGCCGCTCAACCGCATCAACAGCGGCAGAGCGTACGGGTCGAAGTCGCCGACTCGGTTGTTATGGAGCAACCCTGTCTGAGGACTCATGCCCAGGCTGTTGGCCTGCGACCTGTTCCCTCGCTGAGCACACAGCGAATTGCTGCCGCCCAGGTGACAGGAGATGACCTTCAGATCGTCGTTGCCCAGAATCTCGCCGATCCGGCCACCGATGAATCGGTGACTGGCTCCGTGAAATCCCCAGCGTTTGATCTCGTACTTGTCCTGCCAGTCGAACGGCACGGCGTACGCGCGATTCTCAGGCGGGATGGTGTCGTGAAAAGCCGTCTCGAACGCCGCGACCAGCGGGATTTGCGGAAACGCCTTGCGGAGTTGCCGCATCGCCCGCGCATAAGGCGGGTTGTGAGCCGGAGCCACGTCGGCGAGTTCTTCCATCCGGTCGAGAATCGCGTCATCCACCACACGGATGCCGCCCATCTTCCCGGCGAAGACCGCCTTAAACCCGATGCCTTTCAGCTCGGACGCATCCTGCAGACATCCATGCTCCGGATCCGACAACTGTTCGAGGCAGATGTTGACTGCCGCGGCGTGATCGGGAATGTCCGTGACGCGGTCGTCCCGGTAATCACCGATCTCGACAAAACAGTTGCTGTCCCCCAGCCCGATCCGATCGATGCCACCGCGAGCAAGCTGCTCCTCGGTGGTCATATCAAAGAGCCGGTACTTGAAGCTGGTCGAACCCAGATTCGCGACGAGAACTTTCACAACGATGCCTCCATGTGGAAAAGAGTTGATAGTGGATTGTGGATAGTTGATAGACAGTTCCGACTGAGCCGCATCCAGCGCGCTCAATCAACGATCAACTATCGACCATCAACTCTTAGACGAATGCCGACAGCGTGGCGGCGTCCGGACGTGCAATGACGTGGGCGCAGACCAGCTCGCCAACCTGAGTCGCAGCGGCAGCGCCGGCATCGACAGCAGCGCGGACCGAGCCAACATCACCCGAGATGATCGTTGTGATGTAAGCACCACCGATCGGGAGTTTCTTGACAACAGTCACGTTGGCGGCCTTGAGCATGGCATCAGCAGCCTCGACCTGAGCCACCAGGCCACGGGTCTCGATGAGACCAATCGCTTCATTTTTCATGGGAATATCCCTGAGGAATCGTTGTGAGTGAAAGGTTGACCGTTGACAGGTCCGCTGTTGAAAGTCGATGCGTGAAGCAATCAACCATCAACAATCGACTATCAACTACTTGGCGACCTTCGTGGCGGGCAGAATGTCGGCCAGTTCTTCGTGCGGGCGAGCGATCACCTGCACGCTGACGACTTCGCCGATCTTGCTCGCGGCAGTCGCACCGGCATCGATGGCAGCCTTCACGGCGGCGACGTCACCGACGACGAACGACGTGACCAGACCGCTGCCGATCTTGTCCCAGCCAGCCATCTGCACGTTGGCCGACTTCAGCATCGCGTCCACTGCCTCGATCATGCAGCCGAGACCTTTCGTCTCGATCATGCCGAGGGCTTCCAGAGCCTTAGCCATTGGAAATCTCCAAAAAAGTTGATGGTTGATAGTGAATAGTTGATAGACAGCCAGAGAGTTGTGGCTGCCAACTATTTTCCGCACGTCCCAGCGCCGCCGCAGCCACAGCCGCAGTCGACGCTCTTCTTCCTGATCAGCTCGACCTTTGATGCTTTGTCGAGCCGCGTTGCGTTGCCTTCGTCCGTGTCGATGTGGACTTCCAGCTTGATGTCGTCCCCGGCTCGGATCTTCAGGTCCTCAAGCACCGTCGTGCAGCCTTCGGATTCAATCCGCAGGTCCATCAGATCGCCGTCCTGGACGCCGTAGTAATCGAGGTCCGCCGGTCCCATGTGGACATGCCGCATGGCTCGAATGACGCCGGACTGAAGTTCCAGAACGCCAGCCGGCCCGATCAATGTGCAGCCCGGCGTGTCGTGATGATCGCCGCTGATCCGCACCGGCAGATCGATGCCCAGCGAGATGCCGTCGGTAAACGCCAGCTCGACCTGACTGGGCCGGACCGGGCCGAGCACCCGGACTTCGGGAATCATGCGGCGGCGAGGCCCGACGACAGCGACAGTCTGCTTCGAGGCGAAGTAGCCGTCCTGATAGAGCCACTTGTGAACTTCCAGCTTGGCACCTTTGCCGAACAGAACTTCAACGTGCTCCTGTGAGAGGTGCACGTGTCGGGCAGAGATATTCACGACGAGCGGATTCGGCTTCACGCTGGCGGCAGGGCCGAGCTGATTCTGCAGCACGGAGCGCACAACGCGTTCGATGTCCGTTCGGGATAAGGGCGATGCCAGAGCAGTCATGGATGAATGATTCCGTCAAACAGCGGCTTCTACACCGGCGCCGAGCACAATCACTTCGACACCTGCGTCTTCCAGTCGTTGTCGCCATTCATCCGTGAGGCCATCGTCCGTGATCAGTCGGTCCATCGAATTCAATGGAGCCAGGTGGGCGAGGTTGGAGCGGCCGAACTTGCTGCTGTCGGTCACCACCCAGACTTCGTCCGAGGACTCCATCATCTGCCGCTCGGTCTCCACGAGCAGCGAGTTACTGTTAAACAGGCCCGCTTCGGTGATCCCGCCGACGCTCATGATGAGCCGCCGGGCGTGAACCGCCTTGAGAGCCGCCTGGGCGATTGGCCCGAGAGCCACGCCCGTTTTCGGGTACACGTAACCGCCAATCGAGATCAGCTCGATGCCGGGCTGATTGATCAGCAGATTCACAATCGGAACTGAGTTCGTGACGACCGTCAGCGACCGGCCGATCAATCGGCGAGCTACTTCCAGAGTCGTCGTGCCTCCGTCCAGCAGGATCACTTCGCCCGGTTCGACCATGTCGGCGACCGTTTGAGCGATCTGTTCCTTCTCCTTGAGAGCCGCGACCGTCCGCTCCTCGAACGACGTCATCGATTCCCCGATGTACGCTGCCCCCCCGCGAGTCTTCTGAACCTTGCTGATTCCGTCGAGATATTCCACATCCCGCCGAGCCGTCGACTCACTGATTCCAAAGTGCTCAACAAGCTTCTGCAGCGAGACAAACCCTTCCTGCTCAATGAATTTCAGGATTCGAGTTCTACGCTCATCGAGCAACATGGCCGCACTCCCTGCTCAGCAACAGACTTCTCAGATTTCCAATTCTGCCCAGCCAGAACCTGCACGACAACTCACAAGATGGCAGTTTCTTTCAAAACTCATCTTTTTATTGCGAGGGCCGCGAGGCATGCCCGGTCGGGATCAAGCCTGCGCTGAGTTCTTAGCACACAGGCCGGCAGCAGAGAGAGGCTGAGCGGGAAGGTCGACGATCTGATCGCGCAAAGCTGGGAACAGATTCCGGTTCGGCGGAGCGTTCCAATTACACAGGCGGTGGCAGCGATGCACCGCGAGACGCGCCAACATTCTCAGGCGGCGGAAGGGCTCAGGCGGCGGAAGATGGCGAGCAATCCGTTCGAGGCGCAACGAGCTTCGAAGTCGTTCGAGCGACTCTCGGGTACCGCGGACAGAAACAGCACGCAGGCGTTGGGAGCGTCGGCAATGTGGAACCTGCCGACTTGTGCCCAATCGCCCACGCGTTGTCTCTCGCCAGTCCACAAACCTTTGCAGTTGGATCTCGGGAGGTACTGAGAAGCTCCGAGCCGACACCCGGCGACGGATGATGACTCGGACGGGTCAGCCATGAGTGCTCCACTGCCCTGGCGACTCCCGTGAGCCCGAATTTCGCTGGCCTAACGTTCCGCCACCGCCTGACGCGATTGGACTTCCAGGGCGTTGAGCACGGGACGGGCCTTCGCTGCATCGGTCGTCTTCGGCAGCAGGCGGATTGTCAGGCTGCGGGCGACGTCGACATTCCGGACCTGCCGAATGACGGCTTTCGCCGGGCCTTCGCCAGCCTGGCTAAGTTGCAGATCGCTGACGACGACCTTGCCGTTGATCTCGATGTCGAACTTCGCAGTGCCCTCACGAATCTGTGCGAAGTGCAGCGTCAGGTCGTACGCCTCCGGGCCGTCGTTCTCGCCACGCAGCGGAACAGTCAACTCGCTGAGCCCGCTGGCCCACGATGTGTAGAGCCATGAGTTCTCGGTCCCCAGCACCGGATGCGTGTCTTCGCTGACGCTGGTGAAACCGCCTTCAGAGAACTTCGGCTGAACATCAAACGTCAGGTCGAGACTCGTCGTCTTGTGCGGATTCGGTCGCGGCCAGGCCAGCCAGAGCTTGCCGTTCCGATCGCGACGATCGCCGGGAGCACCGAAGTTCAGGGACATCTCGCGGACTGGCAGTTTGGCTCCCGTCGCACTGACCAGTGTCCAGGGACGGCGAGCCTCGCGCGGTTCCAGCACAATGGTCGACGCAATTGAGAACTGGCAGACACAGCCGGCACTGGCTTCGGGAATCATCACGAGGCCGTTCGCCGGAATCGCGTTGATCCAGCAGCCGAGCCGATGTCCGGCGAAGTGCCGCGTGCCTTCGTCGTTTTCCAGGTTGTAGAAACCGGTGTAGCCCGAGCGGAACATCAGCATGTTGTCGCAGCCGGTGAGCATCCCGCAGTGGTGGCCGGGCCGGATGATGCTCCACGGAACGTCCTGCCCGGTCAGCGGGTGCTGCTGCATGATCTGCTCGCCCGATGACAGTGCGAACGCCCACGGTTCGGCGATCACGCGGTCGCCGACGATGACCGGACGATGCCGGTAATTGGCGTCCTTCTTCCACATCGTGTAGCCGGCCTCGGCGGACAGAGCGACCAGGCGTCGGCGTTTGAACTCGCCGGAAATAAACTGATTCCAGTAGTGCCCGTTGGCGTTGGCACCGCACAGGATCAGCACGCCGTCCTTGTGCATCAGCGTCAGCTGGCCGCCGCCGATACCGATTTCGCTGCAGTCGGTCACGTCAACTCCGGCCGCCCAGCGTTTCTCACCGGTTCGGGCATCGAGCGACACCGCCGTGCGGGCGTCGAGCTTCTTCATGCGGTCTTCGGCAATCTCACGGGCTTCACCTTTCAGTTCGGCGAGTTCCGACTTGTCCTCGCGCAGAATCCGAGCCCGCTCCTCGCTGGTGATTGTGCTGTCGATGAAAAAGACATTTTCGTCGCCCATCGCGATTGTGCGGTGCGAGATGCTGCCGCCCCTGTACGACCACAGGTGCTGACCGGTTTTCGTATCGATAGCGAAGATCGCGTCGGTTGAATCTGCAGACGTCCGGCCACGGCGGCGCAGTCGGGCTTCAACTTCCTCGCGGACCGTCGCTGTGCCGAAGAGGATGCCGTTGTGATGCGCGACGTAGCCCCACTCACGAGTTCCGTCGTCGTAATCTTTCGGCAGTCGATGGACCGCCGTGACCTTGCCCGTCGCGGCGTCGACCTCGAAGCACTCGTCCTTCAGGAAGTGGAATAGACTGTTGTCGGACGCCGCCAGATTGCCGGGGTTCTGATTCTGGAAAACGCCGGTCCGCAGAGCTTTCTCGTTTTCGTACTTCCACAGAAACAGCCCGTTGTAGGCGTCATACGCGCTGATGGTCGCGTCGCCCTGCACGAACAACCGCCCGTTAACCGACAGCGGCCCGACGGCACCTTCGTGCCGATTGACCATGTCCCCCGGCCCTGGATCGCCGAACCACAGCACGCCGAGTCCGCCTTTGACTCGCTTGTCGCCGACGACCGCCGTGTTCCCAACGTCGCCATACTGATGTGACCAGTTTCCGGCTCCCGGCAGCGGTCCCCGATTCAGCGACACCCAGCCGGCTTCCGACTTCAGGCTGACCTGGTCGCCCTCTTCAAACTGGTCCGTGAGTCGCACGACGTCATCGTGCAGAACGTCGTCACCGTTCTGCGGCGTGCCGAGCACGACGACTCCGCCCAGCGGCTTGAGATGTCGCATGACGGCTTCGGCGTTCTCCGGCAGTTTGCCCGTGCGAACGTACGTGTCGGAGACGATCAGGTTCGCGAAGTAGTTCGAGTACGGGATCTCGCCCAAGCCGGCCTGATGAATCGTCACTTGAGTTCCATAGATGCCAGCTTCAGCCAGACGCTTGCGTGATTCCGCAACTTTGGCCGCGTCGGATTCGATGCCGTAAATTTTCAGGTCGGTCCGCTTTGCCAGTTCATAAGCGAGCCGCCCGTCTTCGCTTCCGGCGACGAGGCAGAAGCCGCGTTTGATGTCGGCCTGCGCGATGATCTTTTCGGCGGCCGCCTCACAAACTGCGGAGCCCGCGTCGTCGGCATACGGATTCGGGAATCGCCGGTCGCCGGTGTCGGCAACCGTCTTCGCCTGGGAATCTCCAAAGCACGTAATCTCGCCCTCTGTCGTGCTGACGATGAGGTGCCCGTTCGCAAACACCAATCCGCGAGCTTCGCCTTTGACGGCCAGATTCAGCGTCTCTTTTCCGGTCGCGGCGTCGTAGCCGGTGACCTCGCCGCTGCCCCCAACGAGCAGCGTTTCGCCTGCGAGTGCCAGTTCTGCATCCGACTGATCCTTGACCTGCCACTCAATACCAACCGAGTTGAGTTCTTCGAGTTCCGCCTGCGCCGTTCGAATCTTCTCCTGCAGCTTCTTCGCAGCGTCACCGGATTTTCCACGCAGCGAGCGTGTGTCGCTGTAGATCTGCATTTCGAGATCGTGCCGCTTGCGGCTGGCAACGGCGTACTCCATCCGGTTGAGTTTCGCGATCGAGCTGCCTGTCGCGATGTACGCGGCGTCGCCAGCGATCACCATCTGCCGAGCCTCGAACCAGCCGAAGCCCAGATCGCCAGACTTCTGATCGATCGCCAGCATGTGGTGGGCACCGCCCGAGTAGAGCTGCCCGTCAGCGAGGATCGCTCGCGTCCCGCCGACGACTCCGCCGGCTGATGATCGCCAGCTGTAAGTCTTCTTGTGCAACAGCCGACCGGTCGATCGTTCAAACGTCGCCGGCATCGACCGTCCAGACGGCACAAACAGCAGTTCGTCATTCGCCAGCAGGTACCCTTGCGGCGAGAGATCATCGCGACCGGCGTCGGCTTCGCTGATATCATCACGCGTCCAGACAGGCTCGCCGGTCCGAGCATTCACCGCGTGCAGGTAAACGTTCTCGTGCGGGAAGATGCCGGAACCGAAGTACGCGACTCCGTCATGAATCATCACGCCAGTCCGGACTGCCCAGCGAGAGATCATTTCACCGCGTCCGAGAAACCACTCGTCCGCTGGCCCGCCGCGACGCTTCCACTTCAGCTTGCCAGTGTCCGCCGCGACGCAGTACGCGTACCCGTCGTCGGATCCGAAGTAGACGGCGTTCTCGTGAAACGTCGGTGCGAGCCTGACCGGGCCGCCCGTGAAGAACGTCCACAGCGTCTCGCCGGTTGCTGCGTCCAGACAGTAAACCTGATGGTCGGACGACGATCCGAACCAGACGCGGCCACCGGCAGCGATCGGCTGAAACGCGTCGTCGAACTTGACGCGATCCTTGATGACGTGCCCCTCGATCGTCCGGCCTTCCTCACTGGCCCATGCTCGCTGAGGCGGATTCGGAGCCACAAACCGCCACTGCAGCGACGCCGCTCCATTGAAGTTCTCAGCCGTCGCCCCCGCCCGATCATTCCCCTGCCGATACGTCGGCCAGTCCTCGGCGAGCGACACACTCGACGACCATTGCACAACAGTCGCAAGGCTGAGAACAGCCGACGCGATCCGGACGAAACGGCAACACGACAGGCAGGACGGCATGGCAGACTCCGTTACTGAATGACTCAACGTTTCAAACAGGTACAGCTGGCGTTCGGTGAGCGCGAGGCCTACTTCCGCAGCTCCGGAATCACCGGGCGATGGCGTTCGATCTGGGCTTTGAAGTCGCCGAGACTGTGCCAGTGCAGGGGCTGGTTGAGATCGACCTCAGCGATCGCAACGCTGCCCCACTCCTTGCCCTGGGCAAGCGGCTGGCCGTCGTGGCCGAACACCGCTGAGATCATCCAGTCGGACGAGACGTCGGTGTAGGTGCTGCTGATGACGTAAACGTGATTCTCGCACGCGCGGGCGGAACCGAGCATCGGGTTGCAGCCCCAGACTGGCCAGGCGATGACTTCCGCGCCGCGGTTGCTGAGTTCTCGCGCGACTTCGGGGAAGAAGCCGTCGTAGCAGATCATCATGCCGACCTTGCCGAACCGCGTTTCAAACACCGGGTAATCGTGCCCCGGCATGATGCCGCCTTCGATCTCGCCACGCGGCAGCGTCACCTTGCGATAATTGCCGACGACGTTTCCGTCCGGGCCGATCAGCGTCGCGACGTTATAGATCAGGTGCCCGTCGCGTTCGAGCAGCCCCGCGACGATATACAGGTCGTGCTTCTTCGCGAGTTCGCCGAAGTACTCGGTCGACGGACCGGGGATCGCCTCAGCACAGTCGGCATACTTCAGCCCGGTGCCGTAGTACGTCAGGCATTCCGGCAGCACGACGAGGTCGGCTTTCTTCCCAGCGGCTTCGGCAATGAACGGCGCGAACTGCTCGCGTTTCTCTTTCGGTGTCTTGCCAAGCCGCGGCTGATAGTGGACGGTGGCCAGCCGGGCGATGCGAGGCCTGGGAGCTTCGATCGGCTGCAGCGAAACCTCGGACCATTCGACTGACGAGTTCGGCGGCCCCCAGCGAAAGTGCAGTTCAACCTGCGCGTGAGTCGCGTTTTCGGGAGCGTGGTACGTCGCCGCGACTTCGGTCCATTCGGCGTTGCGTTGCTTGTCGTCCGAGACCGCATGTACGTCGGCCGGGAAGTCCGGTTCCGCTCGCGGCCGAGTCCCCGGTCGGTATGACGCGAACGTTGGCTTGTCCCGCAGCGCTTTGTTGCCCCGCTCGTCGAGCCAGATAATGCGAACCGTTCCGGCCCGCCGGACGAGATCGATTCCCTGCGTCTTCCGCTGCGCTGAAAAGCGGTAGTGCCGTCCGCCTGCGACCGGCAGTCTGGCCTGCCAGAAACCGCTGAGGCCTTCGCGCGAATCGGCGCTGATCACGAATGAGCCGTTCTGATGTGGCCCGCCCTTGCTGTCCCAGCGGAATTGCGGCCGAATCTCGTCGCGCGGCGACTCCATCGTCCAGCCTTCCGGAACCGCGACCCCTGCTGTTGCGAGATGGGCGACCAGAGAGTTCTGCAGAGCCAGAACGGCCAGCGCAACCGCGAGTTGAACAGCACTTCGCATCGGATTCTCTCCTGACAGGACCGTTGCTGAATTCGCTCGAAAGCAGCGTCACAGCATGGAGAGTGGCCGGCGAATTGAAAACCGCGACGGATGTTTGTGACGGCGAAGAAACGTTGCGAGAACGACGGTCTCAAACTCAAACGCTCGTCCGGCCTGGTTTGCCGATCACTTACGACCGACCTGGAAATCACTGTCAACATCGAGGCGTGACCGTTTGACCCGAAGCCTCAGGCGATGGCGTTGTCATTGGCGAGACACGCCGTCGCCTGCGGCTTCGGGTCAAACGCGCCAGTAACTTCCAGGTCGGTCCTTAATCGCGCGGGCCGGCGACTGGTGTGCCACTCTTTGTGTTCTACAGAGGGCGGATCGCTTGAGATTCCGCAGTGGCGTAACCGAGTTTCGCGCGAAGCGGCCCGAGAACCCGTTCGGCGATCTCTGTGATTTCCTCCGTGAAGTTGCCTGACGTCTGCCAGGAACCCGCTCGACCAAAGCGGCGGAATTCGAGGTCGCCGGTTTTCTCGTACTTGTCGAAGCGGTGCTTTTCGGCAGCTGCTTGAGCATCCGCCTCGTCGACCTCCTGCTGAACCAGGCGACCGCAGGCGATCAGCACGGGGGCCGCGTCGGCAAGCAGGTCCTCGTACCGCACCAGCAGTTTCTGGCCGTCCGGGAAACGTTCGAAAGCGCGATACGCATGCCAGAGCGTCTCTGAGATATGTGTCGCGGAGCGTTCGGCGCGACCGGCGACGTCGTTCTCGTCGGCATCACCAAACTCCGCGTTCCAGCTGCCGGCTTTCTGCAGCGACAGGTACGAGTCGAGAATGTCGAACGGATCGCGAATCAGAAGAATCATCCGCGACGAGCGGAACAGCGGGAGAATCCAGTCGAACAGTTCGGGCGTGTTGACTTCCTTGACGATCAGCGAATGCTCACCGATTCGTGGAAAACGTTCTTTAACCATCCGGTAGAACAGATCCCGCAGACCGTCGATCCAGACATGATCAAACTCCGACGCAAAGAACGACGTCGCTCGTTCACGATCAGCAGGACGTTCGTGAACGTGCCTGAGAAACCGCCCGAAGTACGGTTCGTGCCAGCGCCGCATGCTCGGAATTTCGCCGAGCATTTCGCTGAGCCAGGTGGAACCTGTCCGACCGCACCCGGTCACCCAGGCGATGTGGTCGTCGAACGGTGCCGATTCCCGCTGGTCGCCTTCCCGTTCGTGGAGAACCTTCAGCAGCTCTGCAGCCCGATGCTCATACAGATGCCCCTGCAGCGTGATCTGCCGAGCCTGCTCGACGCGTCGCTGCCGTTCGTCTTCGTTTTCCAGAGCTGCCTGCAACTGGCGGCAGGCGGCTTCCGCATCTGTGAATTCGTAGACGGTTTCGCCAAACAGCCGCGTGACTTCGGAACGTGGCTCGCCCGTCAGCAGGGCTCCGTGACCGAACGCCGTCACCTCAAACACGCGCGGATTCGGCGACGCGGTCTCGTCCGGAGCCGAGCGGAAAACGTTCAGCACAACTCGCGAGTCTGCATAGATCTGCCACTTGTCACTGTCCGAAACTGTCTCGGGTCGGAGCGTTGTGAAACGAAACTCGCGAAACGCGTCGATACCGGCCGGAAACTTGCCGGCGATGAGAAATGAGTAATTCCGGGCCTCGCAGAAACGGGCAAGATCGAGCAGTAGATCGAGCCGGTCCTTGAAGACGGTGCCGACAAATGAGAGATGGAACTTCGGTTCGACAATGCGTTCGATCTGCGGCGGTCGCAGCGTTGCCGTCGCGAGGTAGCTTGACGGCGATTCCGCACAGCTCACTTCGTTCGAAAAGATATGCGTGTAGAGCGCCTCGGCATTCGGCAGAGACTCGTACGGATCGTCAGTCGCGATGAGGACCGTCTGAACGCCCGCCTGCCGGATCGACTTCGGGACGTGCGCTCGCGCCCCTTTGAACCACAGACCATCCGTAAAAACGACGCAGTCGATTCTGTTCTCGACGTTCAGTGCCTTGCCAAGAATGTCAGCACAGACCAGATCGGCGCTCAACAGCTTGAGCATCGAAAACGTCGGGTACGGGACAACATTGACGCCCTGTCCCGCCAGAGCTTCGTAATAGCCTTCCCAGACATCCCGCGTCGAAAAGCGAGCGGCCCCGGAAACAAGTAGGACGTTGGAAACAGCCATACCAATCCACTGTGTGACAGCGCAAAAAAGGAGCCGCCAGCTGCTGAATGTGATCAGCTGAGCTGGCGGCGGAAGAGCAACGACAGGTTGTCAGTTCATGCGCCCCCGTAACCGTAAACCGTGTGATTGGGATCGCCGGGAATGCCATCGCCAGCCGCCGACGCCTGCTGCATCGACTCGGCCAGCTCACTCAGCTGCTCGGTGAGCTGTTTCAGGTCATGAAGATGAAAAGCCAGATCAGTCAGTTTGCCCGGCTGTGGATTGTTGCCGCTGTTGTTCGCCATTTGTGGTTTCTCCAGGAGACGCGTGATGCCCCGTGTTCATCCTAACAATTTCTGTCAACCAGCTGTCAACTCTCCGCCACATTCGGCAGCGCTTATGGCGGAGGGGAAGCACCTCCGGCGGATGAACTGTCAAATCGGTTGTTCGTGCCGCAGAGCCACGGAGGCGAGCAGACAGCTCAAATGCGCGGCCGACAATCTCTCAGAGATGCGCCGCTGACCTTGGCTGCTCATCGATTTCAGGCAACGCTCTTGAGTCGCAGACTCGAAGCGCCAGACGCGGTCCTGCTCAAGCATCAGAATCAGAGTGACTCGTCAAATCCTGACGCCCGCTCAACAATGACGATCATCCCAGGCCGCTCAGTCCCTCCCGGCAAGGTTGTCTGGCTTGAGTTTGTGCACGACATCCCCGATCGAGGTTGTTCAATGACTTTCGAAAGACGTCGAGTTCTGCAGTTGCTCATCGTGCTGTGTGGAGTCCTGGTTCTCGTTGGCCGAATGGCTGGCGAGGCACCGGCCCAGGATGTACCGCCAAAGGCACAAGACAGGAAGCCGAAGCCTGAGAATCGGCGACCGAACATCGTGCTGCTGCTGGCCGACGATCTGGGATATGGAGAACTCGGCTGCCAGGGAAATCCTCAGGTCCCAACACCACACATCGACTCGATCGCCGGGAACGGAATTCGATTCACGCAGGGCTACGTGACCGCACCGTTCTGCAGCGCATCGCGTGCCGGCCTGCTGACCGGAAAATATCAGACGCGTTTTGGATACGAGTTCAATCCGGTCGGCGCGTACAACGAAGACCCTGCTGCTGGCCTGCCGGTCTCCGAACGTACGCTCGCAGATCATCTGCACGATGCCGGCTACGCGACGGGCCTGATTGGAAAATGGCACCTCGGCGGAACAGCGAAGTATCACCCGTACCGTCGCGGCTTCGACGAGTTCTTCGGTTTCCTGCACGAGGGGCACTACTTCGTTCCGCCCCCGTATCGCGGCGTGACAACAATGCTCCGCCGCCGGGCGCTGCCGACCGGCGGTCAGGGACGCTGGATCAGCCGCGACGGAAATCTCGTCCTGTCGACTCATATGGGATACGACGAGCCGGATTATGACGCCGACAATCCGATTTACCGCGGCGGCCAGCCTGTCGAGGAACGTGCTTATCTGACAGACGCTCTGACGCGCGAAGCCGTCGACTTCATCGACCGCAATGCCGAGCGACCGTTCTTTCTGTACCTTGCCTATAACGCTGTCCACAGTCCGTTGCAGGGAGCGGACGCCTACATGCGAAAGTTCTCGCACATCGACGATATTCACCGTCGCATCTTCGCTGCCATGCTCAGCAATCTCGACGACAGCGTCGGAACCGTGCTGCAGAAACTTCGTGACGAGAACCTCGAAGAAGACACGCTGATCTTCTTCATCAGTGACAACGGCGGCCCGACCAGGGAACTCACGTCTAGTAACGCTCCACTGCGAGGCGAGAAAGGGCAGGTCTACGAAGGCGGAATTCGCGTTCCGTTTCTGCTGCAATGGAAAGGCCATCTGCCGTCGAGCATCACGTACGACCGACCGGTCATTTCGCTCGACGTCTTCGCCACAGCCTCGAAAGTCGCGCGACACGCGACGCCCGCCACGATCGACGGTGTCGATCTGCTGCCATACCTGACAGGTCAGAAGAAAGGCCCGCCGCACGAAAGCCTGTTCTGGAGACTTGGCAACCGGACAGCGATTCGCGTTGGAGACTGGAAGCTGCTGAAGAATCCGTCACGAGGGAACGCCGACGACAACTGGGAACTCTACGACCTGGCCAGCGACACTGGTGAATCGCAAAATCTGGCCGCCCGAGAACCACAGCGTCTCGAACAACTGGTCGCCGCCTGGCAACAAATCAACGAAGAAATGATCGCCCCGACATGGAAACCAGGCCGCTGAGATCCTGCTCGTAACTCCAGACGGTCGCGTCCGCCTACTTGCCCTTGGAACGTCCGAATCTCAACTGAAAAAGATCGTTCTTTTCTTCATATGGCCTGATACGCAGGTACCACGCCGTCCAGCGTTTGGTTGCCTCGTCCCGCCAGCGATTGACGGTCGCGTCAATCTGAGCCTGAGACGGATTGACGGGCAGATCTTCAAGAGGATTTGATGGCAAGCCAACTCCGGTGATTCGGCGACTCAGGTAACACAAGGCGTTGTACGCTTCGACGAGAACATCGACGTTATTGTCCTGCAAAGCGTTGATCAGGAGATTGGCATCTCTGAGATCGCCGCTGCGTCCCAGAGCCCACACGGCAGTGCGCCGTGCGTCGGGATTAGAGTGCGTGATCAGCTTTCGAATCTGATCCATCTGCCCAAGCAGTTCTTCGCGGTTGCCAAGCTGCACCTTTTCAACGATCGCCGCCTGAGCCGCCTCGAAGTTGTCAGGATCCAGCTTGGACAGCTCGCTCAACAGTTCGTCAAGCGGTCCCTCCATCTTGCGTTCCTTGATCTTTCCTCCGTCAAACTCGGCCTGCGACAGGTCTTCCGGCAATCCTCGTCCACCTGTCAGCAGCCCCGCACCATACTGCTCCACAATCGTCTTCTTCGTAGGGCGTATGTAGAACAGGACGGCAAACGAGGTTCCGATTTCCTTACCGGAGAACGAACCCCAGAACCCTTCGGCGTCCTGAAGTGTGATCAGGTAGTCACCACACTGTTTGTACCAGTCAATGCGACCGCCAAGCTGTTTAATGTCATTCAAAGCGCAGGTTCGTTCGAGGGCGTAGTTGAAGTAGATCTTGTAAACGAGGTCGCTGACGGGCAGGAATCGATTCGTCAGCCAGCCAAGGCCTCTCGCGATCGACCCGTCAATTCCCGCCGCTGTTACCTGCGGGCGATAACTTGATTTCGGAGTTTGCGATTCGGCGACCTTAGCTTCGAGAACACCGAAGACTCGGGTGTCTTCCTTTTCCGTTTTCTTCTTCTTTTGCCCTCCGGGGAACAGATGAAGCCGCGCGATGGCAAGCGTTCCCGTTGCCCCGGCAGTCATGTTCAACGTCGGAGCAGCTCCGCCGGTTCCAGCACTCTCTG
>Ga0070726_10001085_pt1 | contig 28675 bp, 28 predicted proteins | sample tdAd471_FD_67275 | JGI IMG/M metagenome (GOLD analysis project Ga0070726, IMG submission 67275) | Marine sediment microbial communities from the Atlantic coast under amendment with organic carbon and nitrate - tdAd47.1 | ecosystem: Environmental > Aquatic > Marine > Coastal > Sediment | place...
CGACAATGCCGCCGAAGGCCGAGATCGGGTCGGCCGCGAAGGCGTGCTCATAGGCTGCCGGCAGCGAGTCATGCACCGCGACACCGCACGGGTTGGCGTGTTTGACGATGACGACCGCGGCCTTGTCGGACGGATCGAACTCGGCAGCGAGTTCAAACGCCGCGTCGGCATCGGCGAGGTTGTTGTAGCTGAGAGCCTTGCCTTGCACCTGCTTGGCCGTCGCGATGCCCGGGCGGCGTTCCGCGCTGGCGTAGAAAGCGGCGCGCTGGTGCGGGTTCTCGCCATAGCGCAACGGCTGTGCGAGCGCACCCCCAAAGGCGCGATAGTCCGGGGTCGGGTCGTCCAGAACGTCCGCAAACCAGCCGGAGATCGCTGCATCATAAGCCGCCGTGCGGGCATAGGCCTTCGCAGCCAGACGCGTCCGCAGGTCCTGCGTCGTGCTGCCCTCATTGCGACCCATCTCGGCCAGCACAGCGTCCATGTCATCCCCGTCACAGCAAACGGCGACCCACGCATGGTTCTTGGCAGCAGCGCGGATCATGGCCGGACCGCCAATATCGATATTCTCGATACAGGTGGCCTGGTCGGCGCCGCGCGCGACGGTCGCTTCGAACGGATAGAGATTGACGTAGAGCAGGTCGATCTGCGGAATCCCGTGCTCACCCATGGAGGTCCGGTCTTCCGTGTTGTCCCGGCGGCCGAGCAGACCCCCATGCACGCGCGGGTGCAGGGTCTTAAGGCGACCATCCATCATTTCCGGGAATTCGGTGACTTCGGAAACGTCCCGGGCGGCAATGCCCGCATCGTTCAGGGCTTTCAGCGTGCCCCCGGTGGAGAGGATCTCCACACCGGCATCGACCAGCGCCTGGGCGCGTTCAACGAGACCGGTCTTGTCGGAAACAGAGATAAGGGCGCGGCGCAGAGGGACGAGGTCCATATCGGACATGCAGGGCTCCAGTCCAATCTGATTCAAGAAGGGCGCGGGTTAGCACGGGACTGCGGACTGGGGAAGCGCGGAGTCTTCCCGGGGTTGAAGGGTCGCGATCCGGTTCAGACCGTTGAGCATGGCATCAGCATCATTGTTCCGGGCCGCGCAGAGAAGGTCCTCAAGAATGTTGGCAACCTCGGCCGGGTCAGGCTGGGGTCCCTGGACGTTCCAGACACTGTCGATCGAGCTCTCGCAGGTTTCCTCGAAGGGATAGACGAGGCTCTCGTGCAGCTTCTCGCCCGGGCGCAGACCGACGACCTCGATGGCGCCTGGCGCATCCGGGTCGAGACCGCGCAGCCGCAGGAGTTGGCGTGCGAGACGCATGATGGAGACCGGGTCGCCCATATCGAACACGTAGAGCGCACCGTTGAGTTCCTTGTCGGCATCGGTCTGGGCGGCGGCGGCCAGAACCAGCCCTGAGGCCTCCGCGACCGTCATGAAGTAGCGCGTGACTTCCGGGTCGGTGACGGTGACTGACTGTCCGGCGGCAATCTGTTGTTCGAAGAGCGGGACGACGGATCCCGTCGAGCCCAGAACATTGCCAAAGCGGACAACGCAAAGGCGCGTTGTCATGCTCTCGTCCCGTGCCGCAGATTGCAGCAGGAGTTCGGCCGCGCGCTTGGATGTGCCCATCACATTCGAGGGCTCGACCGCCTTGTCGGTAGAGATCAGCGCCATCACCTTGACCTTGTGACGCCGCGCGGTTTCGAGAATGACGGAGGTGCCGAGCACATTGGTCCGAACGGCTTCACCCGGATTGAGCTCGGACATCGGCACATGCTTCAGGGCGGCCGCATGCAGGACGACCTCTGGACGCTCCTCCTCGAAGACCGACTCCATCCGTCCTTCATCCCGGATGTCCGCCAGCACGGCGCGCCACTCCGTCGAGGGGCGCAGCCGGCGAAGTTCCATGTCGATCTCGTAGAGATTGGCCTCGGAAGAATCCAGCAGGACCAGGCGTTCCGGCTTGAGGATCGCAGCCAGACGGACCAGTTCGGACCCGATCGTGCCCCCGGCACCGGTGACCAGGACACGGCGTCCTTCGATCAGCGGGCGGGCGCTTTCCAGATCCGGCGAGCGCGGCGGTCGGTTGAGAAGGTCGGCGGTTTCGACGGGCGAGAAGGCGCCCGGACCGTGCGCCGGGCGGGCCCGCGAGAGTTTCGCCCCGGTCACGGACGCGATGCGGATCAGCGCGTTGACGATATCCGGCCGGGTGTTCTGTCCGGCGATGACGAGCCGGGGCGCGAGCTTTTCCGCGGCAGCCAGCCGGTTCAGAAGGGCCGGCAGCGCGTCCAGGTCGCCATAGACCGGGACGCCTCGGATGGCGCGGCCGGTGAGCTGGCCCTCTGGTACGACGAGGCCTTTCGGGCGGAAGGGCGAGGATCCGTTACGGCGGGCGAGGTCGCGCAGTGCCTCATCCAGTTCTGCTTCTTCACCGACCAGCACGGCGGCGGGCTTGTTGCGGTCCTCGAAGCGGAAGGCCGACTGCAGACGTTCGGTCCGCCAGGCGGTCGCGGCCATGCGCGCCCCCAGCAGGAAGGCGATCAGGATCGGTATCTCGATCAGGATGCTGGTCCGCGGAAAGCCATCGAGACGATTGAGCAGGAAGAGAACCGGCAGGAAAACAAAATTGGCAATGCCGACGGCCCGGATGATGCGCGCCGCGTCGTTGAGCGCTGTATAGCGCCAGACGCCACGGTGCAGACCGGTCAACAGGAAGACGACAGCGCAGGCGAGCGCGAAAACGGAGACGGACTGAAAGATGATCCCGTCCGGCGGCGGTGTATCGTGGAAATAATACCGGATCTGGACAGCCAGCCACATCGACGCGGCTCCGGCCGCCAGATCGTACAACGCGACCCATCCCATCGACGCCCAATTGGCGCGCATCGGCTGCGTGTTCGATGTCGGACGCGGCGTACTCACTCGGCTCCCCCTCCCGTTCCGCCAATGCGGCCCAGGCGCTGAAAGGCCCATCTTACCCTATTGGGCGGACGATCACCCGCACCAAATGGCTCGGCCTCTCCATGTATTACAATCTGTTGGGTCCGTTGTGGAGGGGCCCCGGCTGCCAAATAGACAGAACGTTCCAATTGGACAGGCCCGCCATCAGTCCTGAAACGCCATCCATCCCCATTGGGCTGTACCAGAAGCGCGCTCATGGAGTCGCGTGAAAGCGATGCCCGGACAGAGGGATGAAGATGGAAGCGGATGGCAAAATTCCAGCGCACATCGATATCGTCGGGCGGACCGGCGGAAACCGGGCGGAACAGGGCGTCCTCGCCGCGCAGATCGCCGCCATCCGCCGCGAGGAAGATCCGGCGGCGATGGGAAAGCCCGAAACTGTCGCGATAGCCCTCGTGGGCCCCTTCCAGCCAGACGCCCATGTCCTCTTCATTCCGGCGTGCGGTGACCTGCCCCGGACGCGTCGCGAGACGAGGACCGAGCAGGCGCCGTTGCCATCCGGGCGGCAGGAGACGAGAGGACGAGGCCTCTTCCAGGACCAGGGTCGAATGCGCTGCCGTCGCCCGCACCGCTTCGCGCCAATCGGCAGTCTGGTCGTCATGCCAGCCGCAATTGACGATGAGGCGACCGCCCGGCGTGCAGAGCTCGATGGCCAGCGCGCTCGCATGGGCGCCCGTGCTGAGCGGTCCGCGCGGCGTGTCGCCGACATCGAAAATCACCGTAGCGCCGCCAGCTTCCGATCGGTGATAGCCGGAGTGGGGAGCAAATCCGAAGGGACGGATCGGCTTGCCGTGATCGAGCACTTCAGAGAGCGCGGCCCGGTCACACTCGCCACCCCCGTGGAAGGCGGCCAGGCCGCCATCAGCCATCTGGAAGAAACGGGTCATGGGGCGCAGGCGGTCCTGGACCTTGGTCATGCCGGCGGGCAAGGCGACGCCCCGGACCTCGGCGGCCTCGATGATCGTCGTCAGGTCGATCAGAGCCTCGGAGGTTGCGCGCGGCGACCTCGAAACATGGCCGCCATCGGGAAGGATTTGTCTGGCCAGCTCGCCCTCCAGGCGCGGAAGGGCGAATTTCTGCAGGCTGGACTGGTGGGGGACGCACAGGCCGGCAAGCGCAAGCGCCGAGAGGCTTCGCAGCTTGACGCGGCCGGCGGTGGTGATCGGCAGGGCACGTTGCAGGTAGCGCAGCTGGCGGATCAGGCTGCGCAGTCGGCGCACACGGGCCTTCTTCGGTTCCTCCACGTCCTGGAACAGGGCTTCGCCGCACCGGAGCCAGTTGAGGATCCGGGCCGAAATAACAGGCTGGGACCAAACGAAACTGTTCCAGCGGTCGTAGCGATCAATCCAGGCGTCCACGAGGCGACGGGCTTCCAGTACGCCGTCCATACCGCGGACCGCGGCGCAATCGCGCAACCAGGTGAAGCTGTGCAGCTGGGTCGCGTAAGCGCGGCTCGGGGCTATCGCCTCCCAGACATCGCTCTGGTCGCGCGCGATGATCTGGTCCCCGGCAAGCGGAAAACGGCCCTCGAGGATGGCGTCGCCCCGCTCGGTATTGGCCGAGTAAAGGTCGCGCGGCGCATGGTCGAGATGATCGCCAACCGGTCCGATCCGGTCGAGGGCCTGGGGCAGGCCGAGCGCGTTGCTGCTGGAGGACAGCTCGCGCCGAACGGCCAGCCAACCGGCACTGGTATAGTCAGTCAGGCGGATCGCCTTCACCATGCCTGATTATCCCCGGAGCGCTGCGATATTGCCCTTGTAGCAGTCCGGACCGCCCTTGAAGACGGCGGAACCGGCGACGAGTGCCCGCGCACCGGCATCAACGCATTGGCGGGCGGTGTCCGGATTCACGCCACCATCCACCTCGATCAGGGTCGACAGGCCTCGGGCCTGGATGGTCTCGCTGAGTGCTTCAATCTTGCGAAGCTGGTTCGAGATGAAACTCTGACCGCCGAAACCCGGATTCACGCTCATGATCAGGATGAGGTCGAGTTCGTCGAGCACGTAGTCGAGCGTGCTGTCCGGCGTCGACGGATTGAGCGCCGCCCCGGCTTTCTTGCCCAGGCCCTTGATCGTCTGGACCGTCCGGTGGAAATGCGGACCGGCTTCCGGGTGCGCGGAGATGATGTCGGCACCCGCTTCGGCAAACGCCTCGAGATAGGGGTCGACCGGCGTGATCATGAGGTGCACGTCAAAAGGCTTGTCCGAATGCGGACGCAGGGCTTTCACGACACCCGGCCCGATGGTGAGGTTGGGGACGAAATGCCCGTCCATCACATCGATATGGATCCAGTCGGCCCCGGCGGCGTCAATAGCCCGGACCTCCTCGCCCAGTTTGGAAAAATCTGCGGAAAGGATGGAGGGGGAGATTTGAATGTCGTGTTGCATGTCCGACCCGTATCAGCGGCCCATATTCAATACAAGCAAGCGGTGCCGTCGTGAACGGCTTCGCAGGATCACCCTGATTTCACGAACCGGGCAATGAAGAATCCGTCCATGCTGCCGCGTTCCTTCCAGAGCGCGGGGGTGGTCCGGACGTAACCGTCTGACGTGATGGCCTCTTCCAGCCCGGGCAGCTCCTCCGGGCGTACCGGGTCGCGCTTCAGCGTCTTGTCCCGGCGTTCAATGTCGGCGGCCAGGCGTTCGCCCTCCTCCGGTTGCAGGGAGCAGGTGCAGATGATCAGCTGCCCGCCCGGGTGGACCATTTTCGAGGCCGCGCGCGAAAGCTCTCGCTGCACCTTGGAAAAGCGGGCGACATCCTCAGCGGACTTGATCCAGCTGGACTCGGGGTGACGCCGAAGCGTGCCCGTGGCTGAACACGGTGCATCGAGCAGGACGTGGTTGGCCTGACGTTCCGGTTTCCACTGTCGCACATCGCCCGTAACGATCTCGGCATCCAGCCCGGTTCGGTCGAGATTGGCGCGCAGGCGTTTGAGGCGGTTGGCGGAAATGTCCACGGCGGTGACGCGCGCGCCGCGTGCCGCGAGCTGCAGGGTCTTGCCCCCCGGTGCCGCACACAGATCGATGACGTGGTCTGCGTCTTTCAGGGCGAGCAGGCGCGCCGGGATGGCGGCTGCCGCGTCCTGAGCCCACCAGGCGCCGTCCTCGAAACCGGGCAGGCGGGCCACATCGCCGGCGGATTGCAGTCGAAGCGAGCCGGTCGGCAAAATTTCAGCCTCCAGTGCCTCGGCCCAGCGTTCGGTTTCGTCCGGCGATTTGAGGGTCAGATCCAGCGGTGGCGGAACCAGACCGGCGGCGCAGATCCGGCTGAGCCCACCCGGCCCGTAGGTGGTTCGCCAGGACTGACGCAACCAGTCCGGAAGATTGTCCTGGGGCGGGAAGCGGGTCGCCAGCGTCTTGCCATTGGCGCCCACCTTGCGCAGGACGGCGTTGATCAGACCCTTGAGCTTGCGCGCCGCCGGCCAGCGCTCGGCGATCTCGACCGAGGCCGAGACCGCGGCGTGGGGCGGCGTGTCCAGCCACAGCATCTGGGTCGCACCTGTCAGGAGGATGGCACGAGCCGGCGGGGCGGTTTCTTCCAGCGGCTTGGTGAGGAATTCATCCAGCACAAGACGGGTCTGGCCCAGTCGGCGGAAGGTGGTCGCCAGGATCAGTCGGGCGAAGGCGCGGTCGCGCGCTTCCAGCGCACCATAGCCGGGCAGGTTTTCGAGCGCCGCTTCAAGGACAATGCCTTCCTTGGTAATGCGCAAAAAGGCGTCGGCGGCGAGGCGCCGGGCTTCCAGTCCATCAGTCATGACCGGTCGCTAGCACGGCGCGCCGCAAAGGTCGATCAGCCGCGTCTGCTCTAGCCCCACGGACCACGCTGGCTCCACGGGCCCGGTCGGCTGGCCGCGGCCGCACCGGCCATCTGCCGCAGGCGGTGGATCCGGTTGGCCGTGTCCGGGTGGGTGGAGAAGAGATTATCCATATTCTGCCCGTTGAGCGGGTTGATGATGAACATGTGCGCCGTGGCCGGATTGCGTTCGGCGGCCGGGTTCATCGTGCGGCGGGCGCTGCGCTCGATTTTCTCGAGCGCCGAGGCCAGCGCCATCGGATTGCCCATGATCTGCGCGCCGACACGGTCGGCTTCGTATTCGCGGGCCCGGCTGATTGCGGACTGGACCAGCATGGCGGCCATCGGAGCGAAGATCATCAGCGCGATCGTACCCAGAAGGCCTGCCCGGTTATTGCCACCGAAAAAGAGGGCGAAATTTGCCAGCATGCCGATCGCACCGGCGAGGGTCGCGGTGACGGTCATGGTGAGCGTGTCGCGGTTCTGGACGTGCGCCAGCTCGTGCGCCATGACGCCCTGGACTTCCTCCCGGTTCAGACGCTGAAGCAGGCCGGTCGTTGCGGCGACGGCGGCATGGCGCGGATCCCGACCTGTCGCGAAGGCGTTCGGCTGGTCGGTCTGGATCACGTGGACGCGCGGCATCGGCATATTGGCGCGCTGGGCCAGATGCTGAACATCCAGCGCGTACTGGCGCAGGGTCGGGTCGCGCTCGTCCGGACCGATCTCGCGGGCCCCGTGCATGCGCAGAACCATGTCGGCGGAATTCCACCAGGCAAAGAGATTCATGCCCGCTGCCAGGAAGAGGGCAATCAGGGCGCCACCGGTTCCGCCGAGCATGTAGCCAATGCCCATGAAGAGCGCGGTCATGGCGGCGAGGAGGAAGAAGGTTCGGAGCGTGTTGGCTGTCATCGTGTTATCTGTTTGTCAGGGGTGCACGCAGTGTGCTTTCGAACTAGGTAGTTGGGCAGTACAGCCAACGGGATCAAGAAGGGATTGAGATGATAAGCGTCCCAGGTCAAAACCCGGAAAAGAAAGAGCTCAGCGCGGCGGCCCGTCGGGCCCTCGAGGAAGCCGAGGCGCGTCGCCAGGCGGCGGTGACCGAGGACACGCCGCAGGAGTTGGGCGGACCCAAGGGCCTCGAGCCCACCCGGTTTGGCGACTGGGAGCGCAAGGGTATACTCAGCGACTTCTGAACGCCAGGTGTGAAGCCTGCCGCGCATTCCCCCGTTACGGGCAGGCGCTTGTCGCTGCGCCGGGGCGTGCCTAGTGTGCCGGAATGAAACAGCTTGCAGCCAGTCTTGCTCTTTTGACCCTGTGCACCCAACCGGCGCTGGGGCAGCCGGCGACAGACCGTCCGACCGAGGATGAGCGACAGGCGGTATCGCTTGAACCTGGCTTTTTCCAGGGTGACCTGGCTGGTGGTGTCGAACAGCCGCAGGCCCGCATCTACGTGTATGCCAACGGTTATGGCTATCCGGTGCGCCCGGTGATCATGCCGTCGCCATCTCGGCGACAATGGCACGCGCCGCATCCGCCGGCACGTCTGCACCATGGATCGGCCGACCAACCACGAGATGCGTCGCCCCGTCCCTGAGTGCACTGGCAGGCGTGGCAATCCGTTTCTGATCTCCGGCATCTGTACCCGCGGGCCGGATGCCCGGCGTGACGATGAGGAAATCGCCGCCGAATTTCTGGCGGATCTCGGCGGCTTCCTGGGCGCTGGCCACGACGCCATCAATCCCCGCCTCAAGCGCCTGTTCGACCCGGCGGAAGACGAGGTCGCGCGCCGTCATGGCGTAGCCCATTTCAGCGAGCATGGCGTCGTCGTAACAGGTCATCACGGTCACGCCGAGAATCTTGAGGTCACTGTCGCCCCGACCCGCGGCAGCCGCTTTCATCACGGCCGGCTCGGCGTGCACCGTCAGCAGATCCGCGCCCGCTGAGGTGATCGAGACCGTCGCCTTCTCGACCGTCGCCGGGATGTCGTGGAGCTTGTAGTCCAGGAAGACCTGCTTGCCCCGCGCCTTCAGCGTCTCGCACAACTGCATGCCGCCGATCGGCAGCAATTGCAGGCCGATCTTGTAGAAGCTGACGGTATCGCCCAACTGGTCAACAATGGCTTGGGCGTCGACGATGGTCGGCTGGTCGAGCGCGACAATCAGGCGGGGATCTGTCTGGGTCATGGGGCGGGCTTCTAGGTCGAATTGCCGGTCAAGATCAAGCGCAAGCCGAGGGCGCCGAACGTGGTGCCGGCCAGGCCGTTCAGGCCACGCCTCCAGTTTTTGGAGCGCGACAGGCGTTCGCTCGCAGCCCCACCGGCGAAGGCGATCGAAATCAGAATGACCGCTCCGATTGCGAAGAAGATCACGCCGAGCAGGAGCATTTGCAGCCAGACCGGGCTCAGTTCTGCATTGGTGAATTGCGGCAGGAAAGCCATGAAGAAGAGGCCGATCTTCGGATTGAGCAGATTGGTGATGAAGCCGCGCTTGAACGCTTCGTGCGCGCCGGACGCGGCCTCGCCGGCCGGCAAGGTGTCGATTGTTCTGAACGTCTTCCAGGCCAGCCAGATGAGGTAGGCCGCGCCGGCAAAGCGCACCACGGTGAGGCCGTGTTCGCTGGCTGCGACCAGAGCCGCCAGGCCGAGGGCGCTGGCCAGCGTCCACAGGAAGCCGCCGCTCAGAATTCCCGCCACGGCGGCGAGACCGGCGACCCGTCCGCGCGAGGCGGCGGTGGCCAGGGTGAACATCATGTCCGGCCCGGGCGAAAGCGCCAGGGCGGTCGCCCCGGCCAGGAAGACCGGGAAAAGCGTCGGGTCGAGGATCATGCGTCGGGGCTCGCGGGGTCTGGTGTATCGGTGTTGCGCAGGCGGGCGCTGGATCGGGCCGTGAGCGAGAGCGCCAGATCTCGCGGCAGAAGCTTGTAGAGGCCGGTGAGGAATTTCCACCAGAGGCCTGGCACCGTGACGGGACGATTGGCCTGCAGCGCCGCGTATCCGTCTGCGGCCACCTTCTCCGCGCTCAGCCACCAGTAGGCGGGCATCTGGGAGACCTTGTCCCGCGTCCCGTTGACGTCGTGGAATTCCGAATAGGTCAGTCCTGGGCACAGCGCGGTCACGTGGACCCCGGTGCCCTCGGTTTCGAGATGCAGGGACTCGGAAAACTTGATCAGCGCGGATTTGACGGCAGCGTAGAGCGTGTGCCCCTTGGTGCCAGGCATGATCCCGGCGACCGAGGCGACATTGAGGATGCGCCCATAGCCCCGCTCCTGCATGCCGGGCAGGACCCGGTGCACCAGTTCGCAATAGCTGGTCAGCATGAGCTGGATGAACTTTGCCTGGTCGGCCCAATCGGTCTGGACGAACAGGCCGGGCAGACCGAAACCGGCATTGTTGACGAGGGCATCGACCTGGCGCTCGGCGACGTCGATTGCTTCTAGGATACGCACCGGTGCCTCGGGATCGTTCAGGTCCGCCGGGATCACCAGCACGTCAATGCCATAGCGCTCTTCCAGCTCGCTGGCGTGTTCCTTGAGGCGATCCTCGCGCCGGGCCACGAGGGCCAGGTCCCAGCCATTGGCGCCGAACTCGTTTGCCAGTGCGTATCCGATACCGGCGGACGCACCGGTGATCAGGGCCAATCTGCGACTCATGAACTCTCCTCCGGGGTGATCCGATCCACCGCTCAGCCTTGTTCGTGCCACGCGCCGGGGCCAACGACAACTCGCATGCATACTTGCGGTCTTTCGCGTCCGGCGCTAGGCGGTAGCGGCACATTCAGAAGAGCGAGCCCGTCCATGTCCGCATCCCGTCCGATCAAGAAAATCGTCCTCGCCTATTCCGGTGGCCTGGACACCTCTGTCATTCTCAAATGGCTGCAGGAAGAATACGGCGCCGAAGTCGTGACTTTCACGGCCGATCTGGGTCAGGGCGAGGAGCTTGAGCCGGCACGCCAGAAGGCGGAAGCGGCGGGCGTGTCCGAGATTTTCATCGACGATCTGCGCGAGGAATTCGTCCGCGACTTCGTCTACCCGATGGTCCGCGCCAATGCGGTGTATGAAGGTCTCTACCTGCTCGGCACCTCGATCGCCCGGCCGCTGATCTCCCAGCGCCTGGTCGAGATTGCGCATGAGACCGGCGCCGATGCGGTTGCCCATGGCGCCACGGGCAAGGGAAATGACCAGGTGCGTTTTGAGCTCGGTGTCTACGCCCTTGACCCGGACCTGAAAGTCATCGCGCCCTGGCGGGAATGGGACCTCACCTCCCGGACCAAGCTGATCGAGTACGCGGAATCCCGCGGCATCCAGGTGCCCAAGGACAAGCGTGGCGAGGCGCCTTTCTCCATCGATGCCAATCTCTGGCACACCTCATCCGAGGGCAAGATGCTCGAGGACCCGGCGGAGGAGGCGTTCGAGATCGTCTATCAGCGCACCGGCCGCCCGGAAGATGCACCGGACGACGCTGAGTACGTCACCATCGGTTTCGAGCGCGGGGATGCCGTCTCCATCAATGGTGAGGCCCTGTCACCGGCCACGCTTCTCACCCGCCTGAACGAGCTGGGCCGGGTGCACGGGATCGGTCGTCTCGACCTGGTGGAGAACCGCTTTGTCGGTATGAAGTCGCGCGGCATTTACGAGACGCCGGGCGGCACCATCCTGATGGCCGCTCACCGGGGCATTGAGCAGATCACGCTCGACCGGGGGGCTGCGCACCTCAAGGATGAGTTGATGCCGCGCTACGCCAAGCTTCTCTATGAAGGTTTCTGGTTCTCTCCGGAGCGTGAAATGCTGCAGGCTGCGATCGATGCAAGCCAGGAATTCGTGTCCGGCGAAGTGCGTGTGAAACTCTACAAGGGACGTGCGGACGTGGTCGGCCGAACCTCCCCGAACTCCCTGTATTCGCTGGAGCATGTGACGTTCGAGGACGATGATGTCTACGATCAGAAGGATGCGGAAGGCTTCATTCGCCTGAACGCGCTGCGCCTCCAGCTTCTGGCGAAACGCAAGCGCAAGCTGGGTCTAAACCGCTAGCTGCAAGGGGGTGCCCTGCCCGCTGCATGACTCATGAAAAATGAATGGCGCCTCAATTGTCTTTACATAAGGCGCCTGTCCGGTCAGCGTGATTCTCCGAATTTGTCCGGATTTACAGTGTGTTTACGCAATAACCGGACTTTGCCCGTGGTTTTTGGGGGGAACCGAAAAGGCCAACGATGATCTTGGACTCCTTGCTTTTTACGAGCGTCCTGGATGCGTTCATCGTGCTTGTCGCGACGGCGGGCCTTTACTTCTGCGCGAAATACTATCGATCCGGAGCCTTTGAGCCGCTACGCCTGGAGCTCGGACTCTTGTCCGCAGGTCTGGCTGTGTGGTGGCTCTATCACATGGTCGATTTCGTCGCGCTCAACATCGGGCCCGTCTTCACATCGACCGAGCGCGCGCACCTCTTCTCCGATTTCATGCACGAGAATGTCCGGTTCTTCACCGACATTCTTGCCTCCGGCCTGTTGGGTGTTGGTTTCCTGCGCATGCTGACCCGCGTCGCGCAGACCTATTCCGAACTCTCCCGATCCGCGAATGATCTGAAACAGGAGATCGGCAGCCGCGACCGTACCGAGGAGGAATTGCTGGCCAATGCCGCTCATCAGCAGGAGGTCAGTCGCGCCAAATCGGAATTCCTGGTCTCGATCAGCCACGAGCTCCGCACGCCCCTGAACGGTATTCTCGGTCTCGCCAGCCTTCTGTCCAATACAGGCCTCAGTGACGACCAGAACCGGCTTCTCTCGACACTCGAGCAATCGGCCAAGGCGATGCTGACCCGGGTCAGCGATGTGCTGGACCTGGCGCGTCTCGAGAGCGGGCAGCGCGAATTGCGGCCGATGCTCTTCAATCCCTGCGAAGTCGCGACCAGTGTCGAGGCGCTCTTCCAGCCTTTCGCCGGGGAGAAGGACCTGGAATTGACGGCCGCCTGTCCTGCGGGGTCGGATCGCAATGTGATCGGTGATCTCCAGCTGGTCCGGCAAGCGCTCAGCAATCTGGTGTCCAACGCCATCAAGTATTCACCCAGTGGCGCTGTCACCATTGATACCCGGCTCGTCGAGAGCGAGAAGGAACGGTATTGGCTGGAGTATACGGTCACCGATTCCGGGATCGGTATCGAACCGAACATCGCCGAGCGTCTCAGCCGTCGTTCGGGAACGGTCAACCAGGCGGAGGTCGGTTTGGGGCTGGCCATTTGCTGGCATATCGCGCGCCTGCTTGAGGGTAATCTGGAGCTCGAAGCGGCCAATCCGGGCACGCGCGTGGTCCTGCGGGTCCAGGTTCAGCGCGAGCCTGACGATGCGGATGTCGCCGAAACGGTCTAGCCCGTCAGTAGAGCGGATAATCAGCCAGGGCTTCGTAGAGATTGGGGCCCTTCTTCCGCGAAAAACTCTGATAGAGCGAGAAATGCGTCGCGGTGAAGGCTTCCGTCTTGAAGGCCGCCCGGTCACGGCACCAGGCCGTGAGGCGGTCGAGCCGGCACCCGTTCAGATAGGCGAGCGTCATATGCGGTCTGAAAGGATGCGTCTCCGGCGCAAGTCCGGCCCGGCGCGCCGCCCGCTCGCATTGCGCTTGAAGCTCCATGAGTTCCGCGCTGGGGCCGAGGCCGATCCACAACGTACGCGGATCGCTTTTGCCAAACCAGTTCGTGCCCTGCAGGTGGAGCGCGAAGGGCGGGACATGGACATTGCGCAACTCGCCGTCGAAATCCTCCGCTTGGTGTTCGCCCAGGTCTCCGGCGAAGCGGAGGGTGATGTGAAAGTTCTCGGCCGGCCGCCACTTGGCACCAGGCAAGCCCTTCTGAAGGCGTAACAATTCCGGGTGAAACGCGACCGGAACCGGCAAGGCTGCGAAAAGACGAAGGGGCATGGGACAGCGCGGGACGAGGCGAACAGCGAACGGGATGAGGTGGATAGGCGCTGGGTTGCGTAACGTCCAGTGAATTCAGGCTATCTCGCCGTATAGGGGGACTCGAAATCGACCCGTCCCATCTTGTTTTTTCCGGCGGTCGCACCGATATTGTCCGCCAAACCGCCTTGAATGGCGAGAACCGTCTATTGCGACGCAACTTTGGTGAGACGTAATCATGAATGATTTTTCCCGTCCTTATGGCGCCGCGCCGTCCATGGACATGTCGGTCGATGCCGGCCTGCGCAGCTTCATGCTGGGCGTTTACAACAAGATGGGTATGGGGCTGATCTGGTCCGCCATCCTGGCGTACGCCGTTGGCACCATCACGCCGCTGACCATGTTCGCCCTGTCGTCCCCGATGATCTATGTCATCCAGTGGGGCCCGGTGGCGCTATTGTTCGGATCCATGTTCTTCATGCGCAACCCGTCTCCGATGGGATCGGCCGTTCTGTACTGGAGCGTTGTGACGCTTATCGGTATGGGGCTTTCGGTCTGGGTCTTCATCGCGCAGCAAGGGCTTGAAGTCAGCTCGATGAGCGGCCGCAATATTTCGATCAGCTTTACGACGATCGGTCAGGCCTTCTTCATCACGGCATCGTCTTTCCTGGCGCTGTCGGTGTGGGGCTACACGACGAAGCGGAACCTGACCGGCTTTGGCAGCTTCCTGTTTATGGGAGTCTGGGGCCTGTTCGCCGTGTCCCTGGTCAACGCATTCTTCATCCAGTCCGGTCCGGTTGAGCTTCTGATCCAGGTCGTGTTCCTGGTGCTGATGGCCGGCATCGTGGCTTGGCAAACGCAGAGCCTGAAGGTGACCTATCACCAGTTTGCGGGTGATCAGCGGTCCATGGCCGTCATGACCAATTTCGGTGCTCTGAATCTCTACATCGCCTTCGTGAACATGTTCCAGATCATCCTGTCGCTGCTCGGTAGCCGCGACTAGACTGACCGGACAGTCCAAAAAGAAACCCCGCCCGGCTTGGCCGTGGCGGGGTTTTTCTTTGCGTGGATATGAGCCGGCTCAGTCGACGATGGAGAAGCGCTTCTTGTCGAAGACTTTCAGGACCTGTTTGAGATCCTGGCCGCGTTTGAGGATCTGCCCGCCCACGGCGACCACTTTGTACTGACCCTGGCGATTGGCTTCCGCGGGCGTTTTCACGATCGAATAGAGCGGCATCTCGCTGGCGCGCCGGAAGATGGAGAAGATGGCACAATCCTTCAGCCCGTCGATGGCGTAGTCCTTGAACTCGCCTTGTGCCACAAGCCGACCATAGACGCTGAGGATGACGTCCAGTTCGCGGCGATGCCACATCACGCCGAGGGGCGCAGATTTCCCGGGCTGGGTGCTCTCAAACACTCGAATTCTCCTCACAGTTGAATACACCAGAATAGCTTACAAACATTTCACGCCTTGCCCAAAAGTCGCCTCATTCCCGGCACCATGACGCCACAAGCCATCTTCAAGTTTTCCCCGTCGGCCGGTCGCAATGAGCTCCTGGTCCTGGTTTATGACAGCCCCCCCAGCCCCCCGGATCACGGAGTGCGCTCCGGTCGACACCCCATCCTAACATCCTGAAAACCAGACACAGTTTTCTTGCTGGCCAAGCTGGTCTGTCCGCGCTAGGGCTATGTCTCCTGTTGTTGAGCGCTGTGATGCTGGTTGCCGACTCTCTGGTGAAGCAATTCGGGTCTTTCAAGGCGGTTGAGGGTGTCTCATTCACCCTCGAGCGCGGCGAGGTGCTGGGTTTTCTCGGCCCGAATGGTGCCGGCAAGTCCACCACAATGCGGATGTTGGCCGGCTGTCTCGAGCCGGATCAGGGAACGGCCCGGATCGCTGGTTATGACTGCGTCCATGATCGCCTCGAAGCCCAGGCGCGTCTTGGCTATTTGCCCGAGGGGGCTCCGGCCTACCAGGCGATGACACCGCGCAGCTTTGTCGCTTTCGGGCTTCGCGCCCGCGGGTTTGGCGGCAGTGCGCTCAAGCGGGCGATCGACCTGGCGCTGGAGCGCGCCCGTCTCGGAGACATGGCTGATCGTCCGATCGGGACACTGTCCAAGGGCTACAAGCGGCGGGCGGCTCTGGCAGCCGCGATTGCCCACGACCCGGCCGTGCTGATCCTGGATGAGCCGACCGATGGTCTGGATCCCAACCAGAAGGATGGTGTGCGGAACCTGATCCGGGAGATGGCGCCGGAAAAGGCGATCATCATCTCCACCCACATCCTCGAGGAAGTCCCGGCCGTCTGCAGCCGGGCCATCGTCATTGCCGGCGGGCGCCTCCTGTTTGACGGGACGCCGCATGATCTCGCCCACACGACGGAGTCGCGGTCCGTGGAAACAGCCTTCCGCGAGATGACCCGTGCCGTGGAGCATCGCTCATGATGAAGGCGCTCCATGCGGTCTACCGGCGCGAGCTGACGAGCTATTTCCAGACGCCCCTCGCCTATGTCTTCCTGGCGGTCTTCGCGCTGACAGCCCCCGCCTTCGCCTTCCATGTCGGCCGCTTCTTCGACACCAATCGGGCGGATCTGGCGCCGCTCTTCGACTACCTTCCCTGGCTCCTTGTCGTGCTCATGCCCGCTCTCGCCATGCGGTCCTGGGCGGAGGAACGTGACCGGGGTACGCTGGAATTCGTCATGGCCCTGCCCATGCCGCTCTGGGCTGCTACGTGCGGGAAATTCCTAGCGGCCTGGACGGTGGCCGCGGCCGCCCTTCTCCTCACCTTCCCGATGTGGATCGCGGTGAACTATCTGGGGAGTCCGGACAATGCGGCGATTGCGACGGGGTATCTCGGTGCGATCCTGATGGCGGGCGGATATCTGGCTGTCGGTCAGGCGCTCTCGGCGACGACGTCCAACCAGGTGATCGCCTTCGTCCTGGGAACGGCGGCGTCCTTCCTCCTGACCATGGCCGGCCTGCCCATTGTGCTGGCCGCTGTGGGCGAGGAAGCGCCGGTTTTTGTTTCGGAATTCATCGCGGGCCTGAGCGCGCTCGAGCACTATAACGGCTTCCGCTTCGGCGTGATCAGCCTGCCGGACCTGGTCTATTTCGTCGGCCTCATCGCCGCGGCGCTGTCCTGCGCCGGTTTGCTGATCGCCGACAGGCGGGGAGGCGGGCGATGAAACGGTCCTGGTATCTCCCCCTCATGCTGCTCAGCGTGTTGACGCTGTTTCTCGCCGGCAACCAGCTGGTGAGCCAGGTCTTCCGGGGCGCGCGGGTCGATCTCACCCAGGATGGTCTCTACCAGCTCTCCGAGGGCAGCCGCGACATTGTCGGGCGCATCAATGAGCCGGTGGAATGGCGCTTTTATCATTCGCGCAGTCTCGCCGCCCAATACCCGGCCATCCGCAGCTATGCCTCCCGGGTCCGCGAATTTCTCAGAGCCTATGAAAAAGCCTCGGGTGGCGGGATCCGCCTGATCGAGGTCGACCCCCAGCCCTTCAGCACTGAAGAGGATGAGGCGCTGGAGGCGGGCCTTGTCGCCATTCCCACCGAGACCGGCGAGCCGATCTATTTCGGCCTTGTCGCCTCGAATGCGGTCGATGAAACCTCCGTCATTCCGATTTTCCAGCAGGAGAATGAAAGCCGTCTCGAATACGAGCTGACGCGCACCATCGCGGAAATCGAGCGGGCGCGTCGTCCCCGCCTTGGCATTCTGACCAGCCTCTCCATCTCGCCGGACAGCGGCGCGCCGAACCGCTTCGTCCGGGAGATGATGGAGACGTTTGATCTCGACTGGCTGGATCGCGACTTCGAAGCCGTGCCGGATGTCGACGCGCTTCTCATCCTGCATCCGGGTCCTCTCGACGACGCCCAGCTCTACATGATCGACCAGTATGTTCTGGGCGGCGGTCATGTCGTGGCCATGCTCGATGCGATGGCGCACATGGCGCTGCGTCCGGGGCCTGACGGCCTGCCGCCGCTTGATGCGGACCGGGGTTCGGAGCTTGGGCCGCTGATGGCGAATTGGGGGGTCGCCTGGGACCGCGAAATGGTCGCGATGGACCGTTCGCTCGGCCTGCTGGTTCAGATCACCGGTACGGATGGCCGGGCGACCAGCCGCGCCTATCCTCTGTGGTTCTCTTCCGGTCCCGACGAGATCAATCCGGACGAAGCCGTCACGGCAGATCTGGAGCGCGGTATCAATTTCGGATCGCCCGGCGTCCTGACGCCGCTGCCCGACAGCGGGATGAGCTTCACCTCGCTTGTCGAGACCAGTGGCGACGGGGCCCGGCTCGATGCGGATATCGCCGCGACTTCGCCCGGCCCGGATGCCCTGCTGCGCGATTATAACCCGGCCTCCACGCCGCTGGTTCTCGCTGCCCGGGTCGAGGGGCGTCCGACCACGGCCTATCCGGAGGGGCCGCCTGCCGAGACGGCTTTCTTCAACCCGGCGGATCATCTGAGCGATGCGGTTGAACCTGTCCGGATTACCTTCGTCGCCGATGCCGACTGGCTGGATGACAGCTATTACGTCAATCGCGACCCGGCTTTCGGGGAGCTGATCGTGGCGGACAATCTGTCGCTCGCCATCAATTTGCTCGACAGTGCCGCGGGGGATGAGGCGCTGGTCTCCCTGCGGTCCCGGGCGCCCTCCTACCGACCCATGACCCGGGTGGATGCCCTGCGGACGTCCGCGGAGGCGCAGTATTTCGAGACGCAGGCGCGGCTGGAAGCGGAGATCAGTACGGCGCAGGATGAACTGGATCGCCTCGAGGAGAGCGGTTCGGCCTCGGCCCTGTTCTCGGCGAATGGCGAGAGTGCTCGCGGTGAAGCACGGGCCTTGCGCGAACAGATCGTGACGGCGCGCGCGGAACTCCGCCAGATCGAGCGCGATTTCCGTCGGGAGATCGATGCGCTCGACGCCTGGCTCCAGTTCTGGACGATTTTCGTGCCGCCCTTCCTCGTCATTCTGGCCGCGTTGGTCGGGGCCGTAGTGCGTCGCAGGCGGGGGAAACGCTTATGAGCCTCCCCATGGATACGCGCCGGCGCAATCATCTGTTGATCGTTGGAGGTCTGGCGGCGCTGACGCTCCTGTCTGCCCTGGGACTGAGTGTGATGGAGGCCTCGCGGGGTTGGGCTCCGGTCGTCACGGGACCGGTTCTGGCCGATTGGGCCCTTGCAGCGGATCAGGCAAACACGATCGAGGTGGTGAACGCCGAGGATCATTTCAGCCTGGTGCGGGATGGCGCCCGCTGGGTCATGCCCGAGCGGGACAGCTATCCGGTACGACCGGAGCAGGTCGCCGGCCTTGATGAATTGCTGTCCGGGCTCGTCTATCTGGGCGCCCGCACTGCCGATCCGGACAAGCATGCGCGCCTGGGACTTGCGGAGCCCGGTCTGGACGGTGGCGGTGTCCGGATCACCGTGCGCGATGCAGAGGGTGCGGTCCTCGCCGACTGGATCTTCGGAGAGGTTCGCGGCGGTGCCCTCTATCTGCGCCATCCCGATGAAGACCGGACCTATGCGGCCCGCGTGCCGGAGGGCACGGATGCCGCGCTCCTGAGCCGACCGGCGGATCAATGGCTGGATCTGGATTTCATTGAATTGGGCCGTAGCGCGATCGCGCGGGTCACCATCCAGCCGGAAGACGGTCGCACCTACGTGCTTGAGCGCCCGGCCAGCGTGACGCGGAATTTTGCCCTTCGCTCCCCCGCTGGCTGGCAACCCATTACGGCCGGGGCGGGCAATGGGCCGGCAGCTGTTCTGGCGCGCCTGCGCTTCCGGGATGTCCGCCGCATCGACCGGTTGACCGGCGCGGTTGTGGGCTATCACGAGGCGGAGACCTTCGAAGGCCTGCGTATTCGCATCGATGTCATCGCCCAGGGTGAGACCCGCTGGGCGCGGGTCACCGCCTCGGCCCTGACAGATGATGCGCTCGAAAACGCGCGCGCCCTCCAGGCCCGGACCGAGGGTTGGGCATATTTATTGAGTGATCTCAGTCTTGACCGCCTTATGCGACCGCTGTCTGAAATAGCGGATCCGCGTGAGGAGGCAGGTGATGCGCCTTAATCAGATTACCATTCCGGTCCGGAATATCGGTCGATCCAAATCATTCTACATGCGTCTGGGTTTCCGGCTCCTCGTCGACAGCCCGCACTATTCGCGTTTCCTGGCGCCGGATGGGGACACGACATTTTCCCTCCATCTGTCGGAAGAGCCTGTCGCGCCGGGGGCGGTGATCTATCTGGAGTGCGAGAAGGTCGACAAGGAAGTCGCCCGCTTGCGGGAGCGCGGCTTCAAATTCGAAACCGAGCCGGAAGACATGGGCTGGCTCTGGCGCGAGGCGATCCTGCTGGATCCGGACGGGCACAAGATCAAGATCTACCACGCCGGCAAGAACCGCATCGACCCGCCCTGGCGGGTGAAGCCGGAAAAGGCCAGGGCCGACTAGTCCTCACCCGTTCGCATGATGCGGTCGGCCGCGGTGCGCGCGAAACGCAGGGTGACCGCCTTGCGCCGGGCTGCGGCCAGCTTGTCGAGCGGGCTTTCCCTTACTATGGCACCGCCAAACCCGTCAGCGATGATCAGACCGACACTGGGCGGAATGAGGTCGTGCGGGAAGCGCTGGGAGACCGCGAAATAGAAGCTGTCGCAGAACTCATTGTATTCGAGCCATTTATTGTCGGCGCGAAAGTCCGCGACCCCGGACTTCACCTCAACGATGGCGATTTCACCCTTGCGGCCGATGCAGAACAGATCGGCCCGGCGCCCGCCCGGCAGTGAGAATTCCGGCATGGCGGAATAGCCGAGCTGCCAGAACAGCCGCGCCGCACCGCGCATCAGTGCCTGCGCATCATCGATATCCGGATTCTGGGCCGAGGCGACGTCTTGCAAGTCCATTCCGGCACTATGTTCCCAATTTGTTCGCGGGGCAAGCCTGCGCCTATTTGGGAGGTTTGCCGCCGGATTGCGTCTGGGCCTCGTTCATCAGCATCTCGAAAAGCCGGTTCATGCGCGGCATTTCCAGGCCGTAATAGGTGGCGTTGAGCATGTCCTCGTGCTCGCGGAGCACTTCGAGCGCATCCTCAGCCCCGACCTGATATCCCAGCGACTGCATCTCGAATTCGAGGCGATAGACACCATCGCGGACCCTATAGGAGGAGCGGAAATCGAAGGCGGAGTTCTCGATCTCGAGCGTCTCGTCCGGCAGATCCCAGGGGCGGTCTGCGGGCAGCTGGATTTCAACCAGATGGCGGACATGGCTCGGGTGAACGACGGCGAGCGGGAAGTCACGCCGGCGTTCCGAGGCGCTGTCGACGAGGGCGCCGATGGAGTGCGCCATGAAGGTGAAGCTGTCGAACGTGCCGTCGGGCGACTCCTCATAGGGCGAGCCCAGCCAGACATTTTCCCGAATGACCAGACGATTGCCATCACGGTCATCCTCGATCTCGACGCGCTCATCGAATTCGGCCTCCCCGAAGGTGCGGTTGTAGAAGTCGAGGAAGTTACGCTGGACGCCGGAGCGGCCAGCCGCGGCCACCTGGTAGCGCATGATATCGGCATCGATCCCGGTATAGACGGTTTCGACCTGCAGGGTGATCGGCTCGCCCGGACCCGCCGTCATGTCGATGATCTCGTGGACGACAGACGTCGGTTCTTCGGAGGCCGGTTCAGCCGGTTCCATGGAAACCAGGCCATGGGAGCGTCCGTCCATCGGCAGGGCCCAGCCGTAGTCGGGCTGGATCATGGTCTCGATCGTGCCGCCTTGCTGGGACTGGGTCGGGTCCATCCAGATCACATTGCGACCATCGCGGACGCGGACAATCACGTGATCGAATGCCCCGGGGCTCGGCTGGAACGCATCCAGACCGCGGCCGTTGAACAGGCTGACCAAGGCGGCATCGGCATCAAAGCCGAGCGCGCGCGCCAGCTGGACCATGAGTACGGTCTTGGCCTTGCAGTCGCCATAGCGCCATTCCAGCGTCTGGTCCGGCGAGGCGGGGATATAGCTACCCTGACCATAGGTGATGGCGAGATAGCGGATCTCGTCCTGGACAAAGCGTAGCGCTGCCAGCAATTGAGCCCGGCGATCCCGGTGCTCGGAGCGGAAGCGATCGGCCAGGGCCTCGACTTCCGGAGAGGTCTCGAGCTCGAACAGCTCGCGGCCCCACGCCGAGACGTCGTCCCATTCCGCGAAACTGGAAATGCGAAGGGTCGGCAGCTGGTTCACCCAGCTCGGCGCACCGGTTTCCATATCGATGCTGTCGCGACCCTGGGCTTCCATGACAAACGTCTCGGAGCGAGAGGTCGAGCGATGGGTGATTTCAGCTTCATCACCACCCCAGACGTCCCAGGTCCCGACGGTTCCCGGCTGCCAGGTGGAGGCGACATAGATCTGCTCGATCGGCAGGGTCCAGTTGAGCGGGAAATAGCCGAAATCCTCTTCGCCGAAGGCCGGGTTCTTGCCCTGGATCGTGTAGGCAAAGTCCACAACATCCCCGACGCGCACATCGTCCAGGCGGGCGATCACCGTGACCTCGCCATTGAACATCTGGCGATCACGGTCCGTTTCCATGCGGGCGAACTCGATGACCGCACGGTCACGACGGTCCTCGGCCACCCCGTCGCGGATCACGCGGATATGGTGGATGACAAGTTCGTGGAAGGCCGGGTTGAAGCTCGTTTCCAGCGTTGCGCCCTGGGAGATACCGGTGACATTCTCGACATAGACGGCGTGGCGCCGGTAGGAGGCCGGAGTGTCCGGGTGCGCGTTCTGCTGGCTGTCCAGCAGCATCAGGCGGGCGCCACCGAAGCTCTCGTAATGCGTCTGGTCGGGGGAAATGACGGTATTGTCCACGACCCAGTCCGGCAGCGGTGCGAAGACAGCTTCCGTCGGAACGGGCGGTGGGGTGCGATCAATTTGAGCCGATGCAACAGCGGTTCCGGCCAGTGCCAGAGCGCAGGCGGATAAAACAAGATGACGCATGAAACCCCCAAGATGTCTGCTTCCAGACTAACCAGCTGAGCGAGTGGGAACAAGCAAGTGTGACGGGCGACTTGGACCGGGGCGTCCTCGTACCTAACTAGGCTCTATGTACCCGCACCAGATACATAACCCGCTCGCGATCACGCCCGATGATTTCGAGCGTCTCGCCCTCACAGCCTTCGACGCCTTGCCACCGGTGATCCGCAAGATCGCCGGGGATATCACCATCTTCATCCAGGATTTCGCGACACCGGACGTGCTTCGGGAGATGGAGATTGAGGACAGGTTCGGCTTGCTCGGCCTTTATCACGGGATCGACATCACCCAGAAATCCATCGCCTGGGTCAGTCCGATGCCGGACCGGATCTTTCTCTACCGTCAGCCCATCCTCGCCGAATGGGTCGCGCGCGGGGATGAGACCATCGAGCACATGATCCAGCACGTCCTGATACACGAAATCGGCCACCATTTCGGACTCTCGGATGACGACATGCACGAAATCGAGGACGAAACGCGTTAACCCTCTATTAAGGACTCAGCCCACCATTTCTGCCACCCAAGCCGGAACCGCCTTTGTGGCCTTGCCATTTCGGACCTCGTCAAAGGTCGGAAAGGTCTCGGTCTCCTCCAGATTGATCTCGAGACAATGCGCTCCCGCCTGCTTCGCGAGCTGGCTGAAACCCGCCGCAGGGTAGACCGTTCCCGACGTGCCGATCGATACGAAGCGATCACACGTCTCCAGCTGGGTGAAAATCAGTTCCATCTCGAAGGGCATTTCCCCGAACCAGACGATATGCGGACGCAGCCCACCGGCCTCGCGACAATTGAGGCAGGGCAGGTCCGTGGTGATCTCATCGAAGGCCTCGTGAACTTCCCCGCACAGCTCACAGCGCATTTTCTTGAGCTCGCCATGCATATGGACGACGCGCTCGGATCCCGCCTGTTCGTGCAGGTCGTCGACATTCTGGGTCACGAGAAGAAACTCGCCGCCGCGTGCCAACCAGGCTTTCTCCAGCTCGGCCAGGGCAAAATGTGCGGCATTGGGCTTGGCGGTTTTCAGATTGGCGCGGCGGGCATTGTAGAAGTCATGGACCCGTTCCGGCTGGCTGGCGAAGGCTTCCGGCGTCGCGAGTTCACGCCAGTCAAACTTTGCCCAAAGCCCGTCCGTATCGCGAAACGTGCCCAGCCCGCTTTCCGCGGAAATACCGGATCCGGTGAGGATGATGAGGGATTGAGTCATATAGAGCCGTTATTGCTGTGACGCCTGTGTCCAGGTCGGGCGGCTCAGTCTATGCCATCCCGCGCCCCCGCCCAATCCAAGCACAAAAAACCCGCCGACCGGAGCCAGCGGGTTGTTTGCAGTGCGTGCGATGAAAAGAGGCTTAGCCTTTTTTCTTCGGCTCGCGGCGCTCGATACCGTGACCGGTCGTACGCTCGGCGATACGCGCGGACTTACCGCGGCGATCACGCAGATAGTAGAGCTTGGCGCGACGGACTTTACCGCGACGCTTGATCTCGATCTTTTCGACCATCGGGGAGTAGAGCGGGAATACGCGCTCAACACCTTCGCCGAAGGAGATCTTGCGGACGGTGTAGCTCTCATTGAGGCCACCGCCGGACTTGGCGATGCAGACGCCTTCATAGACCTGGATACGCTCGCGCTCGCCCTCTTTGATGCGGACGTGGACGCGCAGGGTGTCACCGGCGTCGAAGTTCGGCAGTTCCTTGTCACCCAGAACGCGGGCGGCTTCTTCTTTTTCAAGCTGCTCGATCATGTTCATCGTGCATTCTCCTTGCGCCCCTTGAACCTTTCATACAGGTCCGGCCGACGCGCCTTCGTAATCTCTTCCGACTGCTCTCGACGCCAGGCCTCGATCTGGCCATGATGCCCCGACAGCAGCACTTCCGGGATCTCCCTGTCCTCCCAAACCCGTGGCCGGGTGTAGTGAGGATATTCGAGGAGATCACCCTCGAAACTTTCGTCCTCGGCCGATGCCGGGTCACCAAGCACGCCGGGGAGCAGTCTCACGCAGGCTTCAACAAGAAGCTGCGCGGGCGCCTCGCCCCCGGCCAGCACGGCATCGCCAACACTGACCTCTTCCATCTCACGGCTCTCGATGACCCGCTCGTCCAGGCCTTCGAAACGTCCGCAAAATACAACAACGCCGGGGCCCGCCGCCCATTCCCGAACCCGGGCTTGGGTGATGGGCTGTCCCCGCGGTGTCAAATAGATCAACGGCCGTTTCTCACCTTGCCAGCGAGACTGTACCGTATCGATCGCTTCCGCTGCGACATCCGGCCTGAGCACCATACCAGCGCCTCCGCCGGCCGGGGTGTCGTCCACGGAGCGGTGCTTATGACGGGAAAAATCCCGGATGTCCACAGTTTCTAGCGCCCAAACCCCACGATTCGCAGCTGTTTGAATAATCGATACACCCAGGGCCCCGGGAAAGGCATCCGGGAAGAGGGTGAGGACCGTCGCGGTCCAGGGATTTTGCGGCGCTTGATCAGTCATGGCGCGCGGGTTTAGCAGGGATGAGGGCAATTGGGGAGGCTTGCACATGACTCCCGGAATGGGCGCGGTTGCGATATGGCCGCCCCTCGGCACTCAAAGCGCTCCCAGCGCTCACGGAAGTTGAGCCTGCCGCCGGTTAACAGGGGGCTCCCCGGAAGGGACGCGGGATGCGTTGATTGCTGATGCAGCCATGGACCGTGCTTTCCTCTTGCGACGGATTGAACTGATAGCGCTCGAAGGATTCAACAGCCTTGTCCGCGAAGCCGGTCCTCTGATCCGGATCGTCCCGGCTCCATTCCGGTGTCCAACTGGGCGTTGGGCTGACAGCACACCAGGTGATGACATCCGTGACGCGTCCGTCCGGATGGGCCGTTCCTTCGACCAGGCATCGCATTGAACCATCCGTACTGTCATGGGAGAACCGGTACATCCGTCGCGGATCCATCTCGATGATGTAGCGCCCCAGCGTCCAGCCCACGGTCTCGGAGTAATCGAAGTCCAGATAGTCGCGCGGATAGCGTCCGCCGTCGATTTCCAGAGGAACCTCCGATAAGGCCGCTTCTGCGACAGTTTGAAGGCTTTCGGCATCGACTTGATCGTTCGGGCAGGTGATCACGGCGGTTTCAATCCTGCGCCCGTCGTAACCGATCTCGCACCGCGCATGGACGGGATGGGCCTCTTCGATTGGATGAAGAAGCGAAGTGGCAAGGAGGCTTGAGATAATCAACACGACACAGTCCAGATAGCTTGCTGCGACTTTGACGTGCGTGACGGAAGAGTTCAAGGCCACGCCTTGCCCGACAGTGTCCGGGCGGCATTCTGGCCTCAGGTGGAGAATTTAACGCCGCTTGGCCGAATGCGACCGACGGTTTCAGGCTTCGCCCTGATCCCGCTCTGCATCCCCCTCCACTTCCTCGAGGGGATCGATGGTGACGATGCCGTCGGTGATGGAGATGTGGGGGACTTGCTCGCGGGTGAAAGGGATCATCCAGGGGCCGCGGCGGTCGGGGGTGTCGACGATTTCGAGCAGGTCGCCCGAGCCGAAGTCGTGGACGGCGCGGATCTTCCCCATCGGGGTCCCGTCCAGGGTCTGGACTTTCAGGCCGAGCAGGTCGGAGTGGTAGAACTCGTCCTCTTCCAGCGCCGGCAGGGCCGAGCGCGGGATGTAGAGCTTGGTGCCGCGGGCGGCCTGGGCCTGTTCGCGGGTCAGCTTTTCCTTGAAGGTGACGATGAAGGCGTCCTTGGTGGAGCGCCAGCGCTGGGGGGTGAAGATCACCTCGCCGCGCTCATTGCGGAAGGGTCCATAGCTGAAGACTGCGTCCGGTTCACCGGTAAAGCTCTTCAGCTTGCAATCGCCTTTGACACCATGCGCCCCGGCGATGGCGGCGACGAAAACAAGATCGTCTTCGGGTTTGGACATGGAGCTACCCTTCTCATCCTCTTCCTCGACGGGAGAGGTGGGCCGGTGCGACGCGCCGGGTCGGAGAGGGTGGATGGGGAGCGACAGGAAAGCCTGCCGCGTCTTCCCCACCCCTTCCGCCCCCGTACGGGTCCGGGGGCACCTTCCCCGTCAAGGGGAAGGATGACGGCGTGAGAGGCCCTACTCGGACTTCTCTTCTTCAGCAGCAGCCTCTTCAGCCGGAGCTTCTTCCGCCGGAGCGGCTTCTGCTTCTGCAGCGGCCTTGGCTTCTTCCTCGGCAGCCTTGCGCTCGGCTTCCTTCTCGGCCTTCTCGGCGAGACGCTCCTGCGCTTTCACGCCCGGCTTGCCCTTGTTCGGGTTGTTGCTCTGTTCCCAGGCCCAGGCGTCAGCCTCGATCTGGTTGATGAAGCGACCAACGCGGTCCGACGGCTTGGCGCCCTTGGCGATCCAGGCCTTCGCCTTTTCCAGGTCGAGGGTCACGCGCTCGCCGTCTTTCGGGAGCATCGGGTTGTAGGTGCCGATTTTCTCGATGAAGCGGCCATCGCGCGGCATGCGGCTGTCAGCAACAACGATGCGGTAGTAGGGACGCTTCTTGGCGCCACCACGGGCGAGACGAATTTTCAGTGCCATGATTGGTATTCCTTGGTCAGTAGGTCTTCGTGTCTGGGTTATTTCTTCGGGAGGCCGATCGGCAGCCCGTCCGGTCCGAGCTGCGGTGCGCCGCCCAGTCCGGGTAATCCTTGCGGTTTTGATCCGCCGCCGAGGCCCGGCAGCTGGTTACTTCCACCCGGCGCCTTGCCACCGAGCAGATCCTGCGTTGCCTGGCCCATATCGGTCGGGTTCATGCCGCCGGGCATTCCGCCCGGCATGCCGCCGCCGAACATGCCGGCGAGGCCGCCCCGACCTTTCTTGCCGACCTTCTTCATCATGTCGGCCATCTGGCGGTGCATTTTCAGGAGCTTGTTGACGTCGGCGACTTCGACGCCGGCGCCGGCCGCGATCCGCTTCTTGCGGCTGGCCTTGAGAATTTCCGGCTTGGCGCGTTCCTGCTTGGTCATCGACAGGATGATCGCCTCCTGGCGAGTCAGCATCTTGTCGTCCATGCCGGCGGCTGAGGCCTGGGCCTGCATCTTCTTGTTCATACCGGGCAGCATGCCCATGATGCCGCCCAATCCGCCCATTTTCTTGAGCTGTCCGAACTGTTCGCGCAGATCGTCGAGATCGAACTTGCCCTTGGCCATTTTCTTGGCCATGCGGGCGGCTTTTTCCTGGTCGAGATCCTGGGCGGCCTTCTCGACGAGCGAGACAATGTCGCCACGACCGAGGATCCGGCCCGCGACGCGCTTTGCGTCAAAGGCATCAAGCCCGTCCGGCTTTTCCGAGACGCCGAGGAATTTGATCGGCAGACCGGTGACATGGCGCATGGAGAGCGCAGCACCCCCGCGACCATCACCGTCCATACGGGTCAGGACGAGGCCGGTCAGCGGCAGGCGGTCGTGGAAGCGTCTGGCGGTCTCCACCGCATCCTGACCGGTCAGGCTGTCGGCGACCAGCAGGGTTTCGTGCGGGCGGGTGGCGTCGGAAATCGCCTTCGCCTCGGCCATCATTTCCTCGTCGATAGAGGTCCGGCCGGCGGTATCGAGAATGACGACGTCATAGCCCTGCAGTTTGCCCGCAGTCATGGCGCGCTTGGCGATATCGACCGCCTTCTGGCCGGCGACAATCGGCAGGAAACCGACATCGACCTGGTCGGCCAGCTGCTGGAGCTGTTCCATGGCGGCCGGGCGGCGCGTGTCGAGCGAGGCGAGCAGGACTTTCTTCTTGTGAATGTCCTTCAGGCGCTTGGCGAGTTTGGCGGAGGTGGTCGTCTTGCCCGAGCCCTGCAGACCGGCCATGAGGATAGCGATCGGCGGCTCGCCTTCGAGCGCCAGGCCTTCCGGTTCACCCTCGCCGCCGAGCAGGTCGACCAGGGCGTCGTGGACAATCTTGATGACCTGCTGGCCCGGAGCCACAGCGCGGATCACGTCTTCGCCAACGGCCTTCTCGCGGATCTGGGCCGTCGCCGCCTTCACCACCGGCAGCGCGACATCGGCTTCCAGCAGGGCGACACGGATTTCGCGCAGCGCG
>Ga0070726_10001086_pt1 | contig 28659 bp, 26 predicted proteins | sample tdAd471_FD_67275 | JGI IMG/M metagenome (GOLD analysis project Ga0070726, IMG submission 67275) | Marine sediment microbial communities from the Atlantic coast under amendment with organic carbon and nitrate - tdAd47.1 | ecosystem: Environmental > Aquatic > Marine > Coastal > Sediment | place...
TATATCCCTAATGCATTCTCCCCTAATGGAGACGGAATCAACGATCAATTTGTCATTTTCTCTCCCCTGAATCTGTCGATCGAGGTTTTCCATATATTCGATAGGTGGGGCGATCAAGTATTTCAACAAACCCATTTCTCCCCGGATCAGTTGGCCCCCAGCTGGAATGGCACATTCAGAGGGAAACCCGTTCCGGTAGGTACTTATGTGTATTATTTCCGTCTGCGATTGCCCAATGGCCAATTGAGTGAAAGGAGCGGAGAGGTGGCTGTAATTCGATAATAGCCGCTGTCCTATAAAATAACAAAGCCCTGTAGTGGATTCAATAAGCGTGCGACTCCCCCTGAACACATCTAACAGATGCTAATCGTGGATTCCATTGGATTAATGAGCGGCCTTATAATCGGTAGTATTTGCCTAAGACTTCTGAAGTTTCTGGAAGCTAGGCTTAGGAAAACTTCAGAAGTCTAATTAAGAATCATTTTAAAAAATCTAAAAAATACATATTTTACAGATTTATTTTATTAAAACAAACGCGTTCTTATGAAAAAATGGCTGCTCAGCTCCACACTACTATGCTTATTGTGCTATACACAGCTTTCATATGCTCAAAAAAGCTATCACCCAGGTTCCATCATAAAAACAGATGGACAAACTTTAGAAGGTTTCATTGAAGTACGAAACTGGAATAACACCCCCACCGAAGTTCGCTTTAAGAAGAAACTAAACGAAGAAAGACAAGTCTATCCAGCCAGTCAAGTTCAGTCCTTTCAAGTCAATGATTACGTTTTTGAAGGAGCAGAGGTAGAAATCGAGACCAGTCCTTCCGGCTTAGGTGATTTAGAATTTGATGATACCTTGCATATAGCAGTTCGTCAGACTTTTCTGCAAAAGATCGTTGGTGGTGATATCAGCCTCTTTTACCATCGAAACAAAATGGGAAAGGAGAATTTTTATTTACAGAAAGAAGGTCGTTGGGTGCTATTACGTTCTAAAAAATATGCTTCCATAAACAAGGAAGGGAAAAAGACTGTACGGGAGAATAGAACCTATATTGGTCAATTATCCGAATATCTTTCGGCTTGCTCCTCTCTTCAAGCCTCCTTGGCTCAGGTAGTCTATACCAAAAAGAGTGTAACTCAACTTATGAGTAGTTATTATAGCTGCACGGGTTCAGTCATAACTTATCAAAAAAAGAAAAGTAAAATACCAATCTTAATAGGTGTTTTGGCTGGAATGACCAATAGCACTGTATCTTTTGAAAGTGACAACCATGAAAATCCATACCTAACAAGAGAAGATTTCCCCAATTCCTTAGACTTTGCAGGAGGAATATTTTTTGATATTATCCTCCCGTTCAATAAAAAAAGATGGTCCATCTACAATGAAGCGCTGATTACTCAATTATCGACCTCTACCCTGGATCAGAATCGGCCACTTGGAGATTCATATACTAATAGGGGTGTTGAGCTTGCTTTTACACAGTTAAGGGTAAATACCTTTTTTCGCTATACCTATTCTTTAGGCAAGTTCTCGCTGTTCATCAATCCTGGAGTAGCCCATGCCTTTACCTTAAACCATACCAACAAAATAGTTGTAGAGGTCAAACGTAACTCCGTGTTAGAATACAGTGAAACGACAGCCATTCCTCAATTAAGGCCACAAGAATTAGGAACCATCATAGGATTAGGAGCAAAGTTTGCCAATTTTTCAATAGAAGGTAGATATGAACGAGGCTCTGCCCTGTCTTTTAGCCAACGATTTTCCTCTGCTAGGGAACGGACTTATATTCTATTGGGCTATAAATTCTAACTCATTACCCTATTCATCACTCCACTTGCCCATTCAATCCTAAAAATGAATCATGGGAACTAATAAATACAATTGAAAGTTTGATCAATGGAAATACGACTAAGCATTTAGAAGATAAAACAATGATCGAAGACCTTGTCATACAAAAAGCAGAGTTGAAAGACAGTGCGATCCTCACCGAAATCAGTAAATCCGCCAAGGCCTACTGGGATTATCCCGAAGAATGGTTGCAATTATGGGAAAATGACCTTATCATCACAATAGCACAAATACAGCAGCATCAGGTTTTCAAGCTCACTCGAGAAGGCGAAATTCTGGGCTTTTGTATGATTATTGAAGAAGGTGAGTTGGTGGAAATTGAGCACTTATGGATTCGGCCAAAATATATCGGAAAGGGTTTAGGGAAATACCTACTGACCGAAGTGCTTCAAAGCGTAATTACCAAAAGCCACACGACATTATCAGTCCTTGCAGACCCCAATGTCGTGGGCTTCTATGAGAAATTTGGGTTAAAGACGATTCAATACCTTCCGGGGCAACCCGAAGGAAGGGTTTTACCGCTTATGCAATCGCCGCTAAATTCGTAGCCAATTCCATCAGTTCTTCTTGCAAAGTCACGGTCTTATCTTTGTTATACCATTGCTGAAGCTGGGCCGAGAATTCGGAATAATCGGGCTTGTCCGGGTTGGCTTTGTAAGCTTCCACCATGGCTTGTGCAGGTGCAGGTCGTGCCCCCCAAGTTTGTACTACTTCCAGCGTATGTTTATCTAGAATGATTAATTTGGGAATCGCCCGAGCACCATTGGTCAGGAATTGATCCATTAATTCGGGTAATTCATCCCGCAATACCATCGCCATTTCCGTCTGTGGCAGTTCCTCTACAATGGCATTGAAAACCGGCACGATCTGCGCTGCATCTCCACACCAAGCTTCAGTAATGACCAGCCAAATATACTGCCCTGGCAATGCCTGGAAGGCCGCTAATAAATCTGGTCGAATGCTGGCTTTTTTGTTCAAGCGCTTCATTCGTGACAGGTTCATTTTGGTATAGTGAGCCATTGCCTCACTTTGGTTGGGTCCGGTTGTTTTACCTTCCGCCACCAATTTTTCTATCAGTTCGTAGTAGGTAGCATAACTCATACTTTGAGTTATACCTTGGTTCAGTAAAGCTTTCATGTTTGTGATCTATATATTAGACTTTATGCTGAAATGGGTGAAGACCAATCTACTTTTCCATTGATCATCCCCTATACAACCTCATTTGTCCTTAGAAGGTTGTTTTTCGAACCCCCAATTGTCGTAGCCTGGACAAGCGCGCGCGATTATGCTGGAAATACATACATCGGGATAGTTCACTGCTAATAATGTTTAAACGTTTATCCCTTGAAGGTTTATCCCCAATAAACGCTAATCCTTCAACTTTCAACCCATAAACCCTAGTGCCCACCAGCATGTCAGCAATATATAGCCTTCAAAGGCAACCTTATGAGGAATCCCTTGTTGACCATCAACAATAAATCTATTGTACCTTTGCGGTACTTAGGGCTTGCCCTCTCAATGGGCTATATTATTAGGTAGCAATCGTCATTAAAAAGCATGAAAATAGGAATCATAGGTGCAGGTGTAGCCGGTTTGGCTGCTGCCGTCCGAATGGCAAGCAGAGGTTATCAAGTCGAGGTCTTTGAGGCCAATAATTATCCCGGCGGTAAGTTGTCTCAATTCGAACTGGAAGGCTATCGTTTTGATGCAGGACCGTCTTTGTTTACGATGCCGCAATATGTATTGGACGTTTTTGAAGCGGCAGGCATAGATCCAAAAGGGCGTTTTGAATTTGATCGCCTGGAAACCGTTTGCCATTACTTTTGGGAAGATGGGACGCGGATTTCTGCCTCTGCCGATGAAGAAGCCTTTGCGCAAGAGGTGGAGGATAAACTACAAGTACCTGCGGAGCGAATTCGGAAAGTAATGGCGGATAGTGAAAGAAAGTACAAAATGACCGGCCAAACTTTCCTGGAAAAATCGCTGCACAAGGTTTCTACTTGGACCAATTGGGGTATCCTGAAGTCGATGCTACTTATCCCGACCTTCGACCTTTTCACCAATATGAACAAGGTCAATGAACGATTGGTAAAACACCCTAAGCTGGTGCAACTGTTCAATCGTTTTGCGACTTACAATGGCTCGAACCCCTACAAAGCACCGGGACTCTTGACTATTATCCCTTATTTTGAGCATCGCATTGGTGCATTCCTTCCCAAAGGGGGAATGCATGCTATTACCTTGGCGCTGTTCGAATTGGCCAAAGAGAAGGGGGTCAACTTCCATTTCGATACGCCGGTGCAGGAGATAGTAGTGGAAAATGGGCAAGCTCAAGCCCTAATGGTAAAGGACGAAAAGCACTCCTTCGATCAAATTATCAGCAACATGGATGCTTTCTTTACCTATCAAAAATTACTACCCAAAGCTCGACATCCGCATCGTATTCTCCGGCAAGAAAAGTCGACCTCAGCAATTATCTTCTACTGGGGCATCCAACAACAATTTCCAGAACTGGACCTTCACAACATTCTATTTAGCGAAGATTATCGGGCAGAATTTGATCATTTGGCCAAGGGGAAGGTGTATCATGATCCGACCATTTATATCAATATTACTCAGAAATACTGCCCCGAAGATGCCCCTCCAGGAGGCGAAAACTGGTTTGTGATGGTCAATGCACCCTACGACAGTGGCCAAGACTGGGAGACCATCATCCAAAAAACACGAATACAGACCTTAGAGAAAATCAGTCGCATACTTGGCCAAGACATCGCCCCCCTGATCGCTTGTGAAGAGACCCTACAACCATTAAGCATTCAAAGTAAAACGGCTTCCCACCTTGGCGCCTTGTACGGTACTAGCTCCAATAACAGGATGTCTGCCTTCCTCCGTCACCCCAATTTTTCGAGCCGGATTAAGAATCTCTACTTTTGTGGGGGCAGTGTACACCCCGGCGGTGGCATCCCACTTTGCCTTTTATCGGCTAAAATTGTGGATGATGTGATGCATGCGTAAATGATGCTGAGTTAGTCCAATTGTCAATGTTGCGTACCCAGCTAGCTAACCATCTCACCCAGCGCCACCTTCTCGCCTTTATGCCTACTGCGAGCAGGAGTTCGCCACTTTAGCCCGCATACCAGCAAGAGCTGCTAGCGAACAACCTGTGTTTTAAGCCCCAAATAAAACAATAAACCTTTACCTTACATTCGTGTTACAGTATAAGCAACAAAAAATTCTTCTTTGCCAATTTTTGTGGTCAGCGTTTTAGGTAAGAGAATGGCGCCCGAAGGAAGCAAGACTTTTACCTAAATCGCTGACCTAAAACACAAAAATTGTCAAAAAGCCCAAAAAGTATAGTAAAATGAGCTTTCTGTTCTATACCCTTGTGACATTAATGACGGTACTCATCATGGAATTCGTCGCTTGGTTTGCCCACAAATACGTCATGCACGGCTGGCTTTGGAGTTGGCATGAAGACCATCACAAACCCAAACATGAGAAAAAAGGGTTCTTTGAAAAAAATGACCTCTTCTTCCTTGTTTTCGCCATTCCTAGTGCATCCGCTTACATCCTGGGCTCAGCTACGCCGCACTTATGGTTGTTTTTTGTGGGTATTGGTATTTCTATTTATGGTCTGATCTACTTCCTGATTCACGATGTGTACATCCACCAGAGGTTCCATTGGTTCCGGCAGTTAGACACCAAATATTCCCGAGCTATTTTGCGCGCACACGGCTCTCATCATACCAAGCACACTAAAGAAGATGGCGAATCTTTTGGCTTATTGATTGTCAATCCTAAGTACTTTCAGAAACGAAAAAACTGGAGTAAGGAGGCTTAGGGCAAATGTATTTGCAGAAGTAAAGAAGTGAAAAGGTGAAGTGATGAAGACACGTGTCTCACAGTTTCACCTCCCCACCTCTTCACTTCTTCACTTCTTCACCGCTTTAAAAAATGCCTTTGCCCCAAAGGAAGCTTAGTAGCTATTGTTATTCCAAAGACATTTGCTATTTTGGCACGCATTGTTTCACGACAACTAAAACAACGCGATGGCCAACTCAACCAGTCCCCTAAAGGGGTTTTCTATTGCAGCACTTGAACAACTTACCGAAGATCATTTTGGAATAAAAGTCAAACTTAAAAGCCTACCTGGCGAATTGGACATCAATGCTTTTTGTCAAGCGGACAATGGACAAACTTATATTCTTAAAATAGCCCACCAGGGCGAAGAGCGAGCGCAACTAGAGATGCAGCATGCGCTTATGCAACATTTAGCGGATAAATCTACCCCCTTGCAACTCCCCTTGGCCATTTCAAATTTACAGGGACAAACGATTACTGATGTAGTGGATCAACAGGGCCAGCCTCGCCTGCTGCGGCTCCTGACTTGGGTTGATGGAAAATTATGGGCCAATGTGAATCCCCAATCTTATCCGCTATTAGAAAGTTTAGGCCAAGCCAGTGGAACCCTCTGTCAGGCCCTACTCGACTTTGATCACCCAGCCGCTCACCGACAATTCAAATGGAACCTATCAGACGGATTATGGATCAAAGAGCACCTGGAAGCAATTGAAGATAGTCAACAACGATCCATTGTACAGTCCTTTATTGAATTAGTAGAAAAAGACGTAAGTCCACAGCTGCCTCAGATTCGAAAGAGTGTGATCTACAATGATGCTAATGACTACAATACCTTGGTTAGTACCCAGCCATTGGACAAAAAGGTCATCGGATTCATTGACTTTGGAGATGTAGTCTATACCGAAACCATCAATGATGTGGCGATCGCGGCAGCCTACGCCTGCATGGGCAAAGCCGATCCCTTAACGGCTGCTGCGCATGTTGTAAAGGGGTTCAATGAAAAGTTTCCAATAAGCGAACAGGAGCTAGCCTTGATCTTTCCTTTGATAGCCCTTCGTTTGTGCGTTAGTGTCACGAGTTCGGCCTTGAATAAGGTAAATGAACCGGACAATACCTACCTAGTGGTGAGTGAAAAACCAGCCTGGGACTTATTGGAGAAATTAATCCAGATACCTCCCGAACTGGCGCATTTCACCTTCCGTCACTACTGCGGCTGGGAAGCCTGCCCTACTCGCCCACACTTTGACCAATGGCTGAGCAAGCAAGGAGATAGCCTCGGAAAAATCGTGGATGCCGATTGGGCAAATGAAGCAGCCAGTATCGACCTTAGCATCGGCGGATGGGATTTGGGAAATAATGCCAATTTTGATACCATACAGTCTTTCGAACAAACCATTGGTCACATTCTATTGGATAAGCAGGCGCAGATTGGCGTGGGGGGCTACGGCGAAATACGACCGTTTTATTCCACTGATGCCTATCTGCAGCCTAGTAATGATGGCCCTCGATGGCGCAGCGTCCACCTTGGATTAGACATTTGGATGCCCGCCGAAAGCCTGGTTTTTGCCCCCCTCGCAGGTAAAGTCCATAGCATCGATAATAATGCAGGCGAACAGGATTATGGCCCAACCGTTATATTAGAACATCAAGTATCGGACGAGCTTACTTTTTATACCTTATACGGTCATTTGAGTCGCCGCTCCCTTATCCATCTTTATCCCGGACAAGAAATTGAGAAAGGGGATATTATTGCCACCATTGGCCATGCTAGGGAAAACGGTAGCTGGCCGCCTCACTTACATTTTCAAATCATGCTCGACATGCTAGGCAAGGAAGGAGAATTCCCTGGAGTTGCCTTTCCTGAAGAGAAAGCGATCTGGCTCAGCCTATGCCCCGATCCAACGCCAATGATCCCTGGCATTCCTACTTCCGATACGACTCCTAGCCTATCCGCCACAGAGATCATGGAATCCCGGCAAAGTCATCTCGGTAAAAGTCTCAGCATTTCTTATCAACGACCTTTATTGATGCAGCGCGGATACAAGCAGTATTTGTATGATGAAAATGGCCGACGCTTTCTGGATACGGTCAATAATGTGGCGCATGTTGGCCACCAACATCCAAGGGTTGTAAAGGCGGCCCAGCGACAACTCGGCATTCTCAATACGAATACCCGCTATTTGCACGAGAACATCATCCGATTCGCGGAAGAGCTATTGGCTACCTTCCCGCCTGAACTCAGTGTGTGCCACTTTGTCAACTCCGGTAGCGAAGCCAATGAACTCGCCCTTCGCATGGCCAAAACCTTTACCGCACAACAAGACATTATCGCCCTAGAGGCTGGCTATCATGGTAACACAGGCGCTTGCGTAGATATCAGCTCCTATAAGTTTGATGGCAAGGGAGGGCAAGGTGCTCCATCTACCACCCACGTCGTACCCATGCCTGACACCTACCGTGGGGCTTATCAAAGCGAGCAAGCCGGTCCTCAATATGCTGAGCACATTGCAGCAGCCCTGAAAAAAATTCAAGGAGGAGGGAAAAATGTAGCCGCCTTTATCTGTGAAAGTATCTTGAGCTGCGGCGGGCAAATTGTGCTGCCATCGGGCTACTTACAAGCCGCTTATGCGCTAGTGCGAGAAGCGGGAGGGCTTTGCATCGCCGATGAGGTACAAGTCGGCTTTGGCCGAGTAGGCGATCACTTCTGGGGCTTCCAATTACAGAACGTAGTGCCCGATATCGTCACTATGGGCAAACCTATCGGCAATGGACATCCGCTAGCTGCCGTCGTCACGACCCCAGCCGTCGCCGAGGCTTTCGCCAATGGCATGGAGTACTTCAATACTTTTGGTGGAAATCCCGTTTCAGCCGCTATTGGTCGTGCGGTGCTACAGGTGGTACAAGAGGAAGATCGCCAGGCGCATGCGCTGACGGTCGGACAATACCTTAAAGAGGGCCTAAGGAGCCTACAACAAGACTATCCGATCATCGGCGATGTCCGTGGCCATGGCCTCTTCCTGGGTTTCGAACTCGTCAATGATCCCACGACCTTAGCTCCTGCTGCCGACCAGGCGACCTACCTCGCTAATCGCATGCGCGAAAAGGGCATCCTAATGAGCACGGACGGCCCTTTGCACAATGTGCTGAAGATCAAACCGCCGATGTGCTTTGACACCAAAAATGCCGACTTCTTGTTGGCGCATTTGCGGGAGGTCTTTGCTGAGGACGCCATGAATCAGGGCTAAACTCACGTAGCCGCCCAGCAAGACTTCAGAAGTTTCTCCAGTCTTGACCAAGAAAACTTCTGAAGTCTGAGCCGCGGCATCACCGAAGAAGCCAGAATCGAGAGCCCTGGGCAGTCATGACCGAGGATGTCATGGCCAGGGCATTGAATTCCAGCAACAGCAAACTCTATTGCACTACCTGGAAGACAAAGCCCCACATCTTCAAGCGATTCTCGTCTGCAGATGTGGGGCGTCGAGCGCTTTTTTACGCCGAACCTGGCTAATAAATTAGCCGGTTACTGCGGTTACTTGGTGGCGACTTCGGCTCCTTCCGGCATGGCAAAGGTCGCAGCATCAAGCGCGGTGGTGCTAAAGGACATTCCTTCTACCAGCATGGGGTCACGAGAAGGCTCGACGACGGTTCCCTCCTCGTATTTGTACCATGTCAATTGCTGCGGTAGGACGAGGCCATTAATAGATTTCCAATCGGCATAGCGAATGAGGCGGAAGTTATCACTCGGTTCCTTGGAGCGGTAGGTCACCGTATAAGCTAGCCATTCCATGACATTCGTTTCTGGGTGGTAATATAGGATGTAGTTATCATCCGGAGAGTCGCCGACATTGGCTTCATAGGAAATCTTAATGCCAGGATAATCGACGCCTTCAAATGAGATCGGCGCTACTTCTTCGTACTGAATGCCAGGATCAGCTAAGACGAAGGGCATCGCAATGAAGTAGAAATAGAGGTTATGGTAAAAGCGGGCTGAGCCACCAAAGTGGGTAGAATCCTGCTGTAGCCATACGTCCTGGCCATCAAAACCAATGGTATATTTATCCGTTTCTAGGCGGACCTTACGCGTCGGCAAGTCAATTTGGTGTTTTTCTTGCTTGCTAGGTATGGTATAGGTCATCGCCTGCTGCGTTTCCCATAAGTCATAGCCACCATGGGTCTCCAATACTTTCAATAAACTGGCAGGAGCACCGTCCAAATGATGGGCAACTTTCGCAGTTTCACTAGCGGTATCAGCAGTTTGGGCTGCTTCTTGACAGGAGAATACCACAAAACCTAATAGAAAGAAAAGAATGATTCTAAAATTCATAGTTATTTATTTAGCATCGAACAACAAAAAGTTAGCAAAGCAAGACTTCAGAAGTTTTCCTGAGCCTTGCTTACAGAAACTTCTGAAGTCTAAATGCAAGTAAGCTAAAACGCTGGAAAACTTCTGAAGTCTAAGCCATAGCTTTAAAGGCGCAAAAAAAGGCTTATTTCATTTCACAAACTATCGTCTTCACGACGCATGACTGTTTTTGGAAGGCGGAAATCGGAAAATTCTGAATTCGCACTTCCCACTCCCGATTTCCCACTTCCGGCTTTGAACCTCGCCATTAAATTGAGAGGCTACGACTTTTCCACTACTCCTTCACCACCCTAAACCCAATATGCGGTGATAGGCATAAAGGCGATTCCGTTTCCAATAGACGGTATCTTCTACCACAACGGTATTGTCCTTCGTCTTTTCATTTTCCAATTCAAAGCGACTTTTTCCTTCAATAGGATACATAAGCGAAGGTCGAGTCATTTAACCATTTCATATTGGAAATACCATGCTCAAAAGTGGCTATAGCGGTAGGTTCTCCTCCGAATACACTGATTGACCACGGCTTTTTTCCTTTTTCTCACCAGCCAACTACAACACCCCTCTAGCCATCAAATCTGCCCGCAATTGTTCGGGTGAACTAAAGTGAATCGCAGGTAAGCCACTAGCAATAGAAGCCTCAACATTCTTGGGACTGTCATCGATAAATAAGGCGGTTGAACCCGTAATCTGAAAGCGGTTGAGTAATAACTCATAGATACGCGCATCCGGCTTCTTCATATTTTCTGCACCCGATACCAAAATGCCTTCAAACCACTGCAGAAAATCATACCGTTCAAGCGCATAGGGGAAGGTCTCATCAGACCAATTGGTCAGCGCAAAAAGCGCATGCTGGTCATTGTCTCTAATCTCACGCAGAATGTCCAAAGTACCTTCTATTGGGCCATTTAACATTTCCGTCCAGCGGCCAAAGTAAGCTCGAATAGCAGATTCGTACTTTGGGAATTGAGGGAGCAATAAATCGATAGCGTCCGCCCAAGAGCGGCCTGCATCCTGTTCTGCATTCCAAGTTGGTGTGCACACTTCCGTTAGGAAATATTGCATTTCCTTTGGGTCGGAAAAAATATCTTTATACAAATACTCCGGGTTCCAATCAATCAGGACTCCCCCTAGATCAAATACAATTGTTTTTACTTCCATATGGGTTTTCTTGTGCGCCAAAGGTCCAACCTTGGCTAAAAACTGTGATATTTTAATGAAAAATTGGCCATCAGATTCTTGAATCTGGTCGGTAAAAAAGATATTTTGATCCAAATTCCCAAGTCCTTGCCTGCTATTTTCTAATCCTTGCCAGAAATTTAATATCTTTCAGCTCGAATTAACACCAAAATTTCCTCTCTACAGCATTTTAGCATTTCCTTCAATGATCTGACAACTACTGTGCCTACCTGTCAGCCTGCCACGCTTTTGCTTTTGTTAAGCATCGATTTACGCTATTAAATTCGTAATCGGCAGGAGGCAATACTTTGTTTATTGGTTCTCCGACAATTTTTGTGCTTTTGAGTCAATTGAAAGCAAAACCCATAGCTTCCGATGGTCGCTTTAGTCTTTCACTTTCAATCGACCACAAAAATTGTCAGAGAAGGTGTTTATTTTACTCAACCCAGGTAATCAATAATTTGGCAAATCAACAACCCATTGATTCATTCCTAGCTAGTCGATCATGGCTAACAGGAGAAAAGCGGCTATCCATGGAGCGGCAAGCATTATTAAATTTAATGAATAGCTGGACCTATGTGTTTGATGAAGGAAATGATATTAATCGCATCATTTATTCGCATGCCAAGGAAGTCGAACTGCAATCGAGAGCCAGAGGCATTTCCATCAAGTACGTTTGTGAAGGAACCGAAAGCTATTATTTTGAAGGGAAAGAATTCCATGTCCGACCAGGGCAATTCTTGGTCATCAATCACGACAGGGAAGTCCATATAAAATTGAAATCTAAAGAAGAGGTAAAAGGGATTTGTCTATATGTAGATCCTATGCAATTAAAGCAATTGGATCAATACCAACAGCAAACAGAATGTCAGTGCTTGGACAATCCTTTTCAATTACCGCAGCACCAGAGCGAATGTAGAGAGGTTTTATCCCCCTCCAGCATTGGTCCCTTGGCGCAGTTTTTACATAAAATTAACCACCACAAAACTCAATTTAATAAATTGGAATCTTCGACCATGTTTTACAATCTATCAGACCTACTTTGGCAACACGATCGTCAACTGAAACAACGTGTTTCCAATATTCAAGCTAGTAAAGCGAGTACGAGAGAGGAATTACACCGGCGACTTACTTTGTCTTTGGAATACATCCATAGCCATTTGGGGCAAAAGCTCCTGATCAAAGACATCGCTAAAGCAGCCATGCTTTCTGAATTCCACTTTCTACGTACGTTCAAGCAATGCTATGGCCTATCTCCCAATCAATACCTGACCAAAGTGCGGATGGAGAAGGCGGCTAATTTACTACGCCACAGATCAAGTTTATCCATTAAGGAAATTGCAGATCAATGCGGCTATCAAGACCTGCATTACTTCAGCAAGACCTTCAAGAAAACCTATGGTAGAACGCCATCAGGATTTAAGATGTGATTTGTCAGCAAGTTGAGAAAAAATGAATGGGTAAAAAGTGAATGGCTGTTCCGCTAGCTGGGGCTGCCTGGGTAAGCGAATTTGAAACTAAAGCCTGCCCTCAGGGCTGACAACTTTTCGACTTTCGATTGGCAAATCGTCATGCCCCATGCCCACTCACCACTTCCGTCATGTGTGTCTTCACCTCTTCACCACTTCACTTCCGTCATTTCTTCACCTCTTCACATTTTCACCTCTTTTCTTCCCCCCTCTCCTACCACTTCGCATCTGGAGGCGGGTCTTTCAGCAGATTAAATATCAGGCCTTCCCAAATCAGCTGCAGGTAAATATCAGGCTGTTCCTGCTCGAAAATCGCGGGATGGAACTCGTGTTTCCAATTATCAAACAGGAAGAAACTCCGGTTGAAATGTTCTGCCAAAGGTAGAATAGCAGCTGTAGCAAAGGATTCTCTCAAAACAAATAAGGCGGGCAAGAGCGTATCTCCCAGGCGTTTATCTACCACATAGTCGTCTTTAAATGGAAAATCGTGTGGCGGCGGGTAAGTACGCAAGCTATCCATCGCTCGCGGCGTAAATTTAGGCGTCAATACGGGAACGCTTTCTTGCACCAGTTCGTCGATACCCAACATTTGCGCTAAAGTCATACCATCATATGTGGCATAAGGAAAGGAATAGTCTTTGAAAGAAATGGGCTCCAGCACCGGGTAGTCTTGCTTCATCCGTCCCAAGATTTCCTGAGCAGCCAATAGCGCAGTAATATCATTCCAATGGTGATCGGTTCTGTAATACAGCAGAGTATCTGTCTCCGACTTCTTTTCCAGAATAGGATCAAAAAGATCAATGTAGGCGATATCTGTGTGGCTAGTGATATGGTCTATTAGCTGCTGGGTACAGGTTTTTTCGTTGAGCTTGGTCGCATTATCAGGAAGGTATTCAGGATAAATCGTATGCTTTTGGGGTGGAATACTGAGATAAAATCGGGCACCGCTATCCTCGACCCTCTTTTTGCGGCGAAGTAGTTCTGCCGTAATTTCTTCTAATTGTGCATTTGAAAATTGAAACTTACCTCGATAAATATCCAATTGGAACCCCGATTTAAACAACCAATCTTCTTTTCCAATTAGGACCTTTTCGGGCAAAGCTGATTGCTTAAATGTGTAGTAATTGACATAATTATTCAGACGGATCAGGGCATTTCGCCAATGGAAATGATCGTTGTAATACGCTTCATAATCGCGTGGAAAGGGATCGAGAAAACTAATATCTAATTCAGGCTTTTCTGCTAAAGCTCGCCGCTCTGTGATATTGGCCTCTGGTAAAATACCCAGGTATTGATCCAACCAAAAAAAGGCCAGGAACGCAAAAAATAAAAGCGGCAAGAGCTTTCTATATACCATTGGATTAAAATCGAAAGTAAATAAATGGATTATAAGAACTACTCGCTAAATGCATCGTGCACCAAAAAAACAAGAAGAGTAAGAAGACAGCGCCTCCCACCTCTCCGATGGCTATCAAGCGTACAGCCGACAACTGTTTATTCAGCCATTCTGCCCCTTTGCGAAAGAAGGGCGTGCAAGCCAATAAGCCGATCACCAATGCTCCTCGAAATTCCCAATCTAAATAGGGTAAAATATCCAATCTAAAATCCGTAGCTTCTCCCAAACCGAATAAAGACTTATAATAGGCTAGCGCGTAAGTCAAACTCTCCGCTCGAAACAACACCCAAGCTAAACCAACTACCCATAAGCTATAAAAATGCGCTACCCAATTAGGCCTTTTCTTCAACCATTCTCCCAAACCCTTTCGTTCTAGTATCATAAAAAAGCCATGCACTAGGCCCCAAATGATAAACGTCCAGCTCGCACCATGCCAAAAGCCGGTTAATAAAAAGACGATAAATAGATTAAAATGGGTACGGCTACTGGACTTCCGGTTCCCGCCTAAAGGGATGTACAAATAGTCTCTAAACCACTGCGATAGGGAAATATGCCATCGACGCCAAAATTCCCGGATGGAACGAGCAATATAGGGAAAGTTGAAATTCTCGGGGATGACGAAGCCAAACATTCGCCCCAAGCCGATGGCCATATCTGAGTACCCGGAGAAGTCAAAATAGATTTGTAGGCTATAGACGATTACCCCCAACCAGGCTACGGACACTCCTAAACTTGCTGGGTTGACGGCAAAAATCTCATCGGCAAGTAGCGCAAAGTTATTGGCCAAGAGTACCTTTTTTGCCAAGCCGAAGATAAATCGCTCTATCCCTTGGGCCATATTATCCCAGCTCCAAGTCCGCTCCCCCAACTGTTTTTCAATATCATGATAACGCACAATTGGCCCTGCAATCAGCTGTGGAAATAAGGCAATGTATAAACCTAATCGATCCAATCGTTTTTGCACAGGTGTCTCTGCTCTATAGACATCCACCAAGTAGGAAATAGCCTGAAACGTAAAAAATGAAATACCTAGCGGCAGTGCGATCTCAGGTAGATCCATCACCTCCCTGCCGATGACAGATAAACCCGCATTCAATTGATCGAGAAAGAAAACAGCATACTTAAAAGCAAATAACAATACGAGATTCAATCCCACACCGATCATCAATATTCGACTAGCTCCCGCTCTACCTCGATACGCACCCAGCCATCGGCCGAATCCATAATTCATCAAGATAGACAATACCAGTACCGCTAAATAGCTTACCCCTCCCCAGGCATAAAATACCAGACTAGCCAATAACAAAATCGTATTACGGGCCTTAGCGGGCGTGATCCACACCAGTAGCCATACAATAGGTAAAAAGCCGTAAAGGAAAATCAGTGAGCTGAACAGCATGCTGTAAGATAAATTAGAGCGCTAAAGGTAAGGAAGTGGCGAATCAATTATTGCATACCAAACAAGCAATATTTGATCAGTGTTTCTTTCTGCAGCCACTTCCACATTAGGCTGTGTTTTTTTCGGCTCCCATCCTCTTTAACTTGTCGTACAAAATAACAGCCCATAGGAAATCAGAAATGTCTACCAGGATGAAATTTTCTTCCCGTAATTTCGATTACATTAGAGGATTCTTATTGATCTAACATTCAAGTTATGCACTACAGCATTCCATTTTCTTAACCCCTACTAAAAACTAACCAGCATGTCAAACAAACTCCTTTTCTTATTGATCGGCCTTGGCCTCTCTTTCCATAGCTTTGGCCAAGATGTCAAAAAAGATTTTAAGACCTCTTCCATATCCATTTTCAAAAACGGTACCGCCTTTTTCATCAAATCAGGTACGGTAGATACCAAGAATAGTGTCTATCAAATGAAAAAGAACATTCCTCCAGCCTTATCAGGCACCTATTGGATCACCTCCTCTGCTGGCGAATTAAATTTCCTAAGTTCCTACATGGACACACTGAAAACGCAAAAGGAAGTAGTCGCTAATTCTATTGTTGATATGTTAAATGCCAACTTAGGCAAAAAGGTCAGGTTACATATTGGTAAGGAGGAGGTGATAGAAGGTACCGTACAAGATGTGGGCAAAAAACAAGCCGACATGGCCGCTACTGCCAGGTACAATATTGTCAGTTTTCGGATGGATGATAAATGGATGACACTACTCAGCAATGAAATTCGGCGGGTGGAGTTTTTTGAACAACCGAATCAATTACTAGAACGAAAGAACCAGGAAGTAAAGCCGATTCTTGAAGTCAACTTCAGCTCAGCAAAAAAGGAGCAAGACCTGGATATGATGTACCTATCTAATGGATTAAATTGGACCCCCACTTATTTGATTGAATTGACGGGAGAAGAAAAAGCCAGCTTAACCCTACGGGCAGAGGTCGTCAACAATATTGAAGACATTGAAAATACGGATGTTAACTTTGTGGTTGGCGTCCCCAATTTCAGTTACGCTAAGGATTATTCCGCGCTCATCGACTTAGCCGTTCCAGAATTACTCCAAGCTAGATCAGGGGGGAGCTTTGCTAATCTTTCCAATCGAGCACAGACTCAATCTATCGGCTATGCCCTAGCTCAGGATATAGAATTCGCCACTCCCACAGCCGCTACTAGTGGCCTGCAAGGTTCTGCTGAAGAAGATCTATATTTCTACACCATGAAAAACATGAGTCTCAAAAAGGGGGGGCGAGGCCATTACCCTGTCTTCACCGCTGACATCAACATTGCTCATATCTATGAATGTAACCTGCCACAAAACAATGCGCAAAAGAACTACTATCAGTCCGAATACCTCTTTACCCCTGATCCCAATACCGTATTCCACTCCATAAAGGTGATCAATGACACCCAATATCCTTTCACCACTGGACCAGCATTAGTGGTCAAGAAAGAAAAAGAAACCAAACCCATCAGTCAGGATCGCTTAAACTACACCTCCGTGAAGGGCAATTCTTTCGTAAAACTGACCGAAGCACCAGATGTACGCATTAAACAAGCGGAAAAGGCCACGAAAAGGGAAGAAAGAGCTAAGAAATTAACCCAAAACAAAACCGATTATTACTACGACTTGATTACTGTTGAAGGGCAGGTCAAAGCCAAGAACTACAAGGATAAAAAAATCGATTTGAATATTCGGCGAGCTATTATCGGCGAACTGAAGGAATCGAGTACCCAATGGCTGAAAGCTGAACGTATCAACACCTCCGGCAGCCTCAATACAACCACGGATGTTTGCTGGGAAACAAGTTTGAAAGCAGGTGAGGAATTGACCATCACTTATTCGTATCAGATTTATGTGGCGCACTAAGTCTAAATGACGGTTGCTAATGCTTAGACTTCAGAAGTTTTCCAAGACAGGACTGAGGAAACTTCAGAAGTCTTGCCGCGATGCCCTTGGCCTTAAAAGCCGCAAAGCCAGCCTCTGACGCCACACCTTAAACCCGCGTACTCTTCTTCTTGGAGGGGGTAGGCGGATTCTTCATCACAAAGCGATGATCCTCCACCAGTTTTAATAAATCGTGTGCACTCAAAACACCTACGATCTTCTTCTCATCCGTCACAATCAAGTGATTGATCTTATGGTTGCGCATTACACGAGCGGCGATATGGACATCTGAATAGACAGACACCGTATATACTTTCTTGATCATGACATGGCTGAGCGGGGTGGCCTCAGAAATATCTTTGAGCATATCAGAGGAGGTAATAATCCCTTGTACTTCCATATCACTATCCACTATAGGGAGCGATTTTATTTTGTTTTTTGCCATGATAGATTGCGCGTGTCCTACGGTCTTGTGTGGCATAGTGGTAATGACTGACTTTACCATCAAATCTCTCACTTTTACATTCATAACAGAAAGTTTAGCTGTGTTTTAACTAACAGTAAAGTAGTACAATAGGCAATTATAGGGGGATGATGAGAATCAATGTGGCCGATGATTGATATCAGTTTGTCATACTTTGCTGATTAAATTTATTTCTTTTGTATCTTTAGAATGGAAAGAAACCAAAGTTTAGACTACTACAGCCACCCCAAAATTGTCATGAAAAACACCAAAGAACCAAGCCAGAATGAAATTCTGCTTCGTCGGTTACGTCAAATCGTGCTGCTAAACCTAACCAACGAACAATTCAGTGTAGAGCGATTTTCCAAAGAAGTAGGCATAAGTCGCTCCCATCTCCACCGGAAACTGAAGCTATTAACCGGCAAATCCATCAGCCAATTTATCCGAGAGATAAGGTTGGAAGAAGCCAAGCAGCTACTAGAAGACAAGCATGCCACAGCCTCAGAAGTTGCTTTCATGGTTGGATTTAGCAGCTCCTCCTATTTCAACACCTGCTTCCATGCATTCTATGGTTTTCCGCCAGGTGAGTTGAAGAGGAGAAATAGTGATAGGTCTTCGTTTTCAAAGCTGGAGCGCCCTCCACTGATAGATAAACTACCTGAGGAAGTACCTTCAAATACTATTAGTTGGCAAAAGGGATTAGTGCTTTTTTTCATTATTTTGATGGCCCTATTGCTTTCGGCTTTACTTCTGCCCATGATTCGGCCGCTCGTTGAGCTTAAATAATTCAAACTTCACAACTCGTAAGAACAAAGCGGAAGCTGCATTAAGCGGGCTAGAGAAAGGCCTGGGAGGCACATGCTCCAAGCTGCCCTAATCCGATCTTCGCCTTCTAATGGTCGAAAGATCGGCTCTACACGCTGCTATGGATGAACAACCTTAGTGCTTGTTTGGCAATTGGTGAAACTCGGTATAAGCCGCTGTGTTTCTATGCCACAATTGTCTACGACTTTTGTAGTAGCGCAGGCAACATAATTTAATAAGGCAACATAATTTTGAAAAAAATTTAAAGGATTTACAACATAATTGATACCTATCACTTTCCTTTTCTATTCATCTTTGGGGCACGCGCTTTAATCCATCATCCCTCAAACACCAACAACGCTTAAGTATTTACTTTACAACAGCTTATTGTTTTGATTTCATAGGGCTATGATGGCCCATTATGACACAGTATCTTCATTTGTAAACCCTAATATAAACCACAATGAAAACCCTTCTCAAACCATTAACCCATCAGTTCCTTTTCGAGGAAAGCGGTTACACTGCCGAAATGTGTATCGAACAAGAGAGCCTAGAAATCGCCTATCATTTACGTTATCGGGCTTATGCCAACGTTGATGCCATTAGCCCGAATACGGAACAGCTATGCACAGACAAATTTGATGAGCAGCAAAACGCCCGGACCTACCTGATTTGGTATGAGGGCCAGCCCGTGGCCAGCGTACGCAGCCTTAGCTGGTCGGCGGCCTATCAATGGGCACCTACCCCATCTGTCCAACTCTTCTCAGCAGAGATTGATCAACAACTGGGACTATCCGCTAGTCTACTGGAGTCTAATCGTTATGTTGTTGCCCCCGATTTCACAGGTCGCCCTTCTTTGACGGCCCAAATGCTTTTGTTCCGGGTGCAGACCTTGGCCGCTATAGCCGATCATTGCGATCACGTGATTACAGCAGTTCGGCCCCGTCATGTACGATTTTATGAGCGCTTTATGAATTTCCGAGTCATCTCCGAGGCCATCGAGGTCTCCGAGGTTAAATTCCCGATTCAATTACTGACCACTCCGGTTTCTTCAAAAGAAAAACTTGCCCAAAGTAGCGGGATCGCTGCCTACCAAGAGATTGATTTAGAAAGGTATATGCATTGCTTAAAACACCTGAAAAAACACCTTCTCTGACAATTTTTGTGGTCAATTGAAAGTGAAAGGCTAAAGCGACCATCGGAAGCTGTGGGTTTTGCTTTCAATTGACTCAAAAGCACAAAAATTGTCAGAGAACCAAAAAACAATTATGAAAAACAAAGAAAAATCGATTGTCGACTGGCAGGCCTATGCCGAGAAGTATGATATGCTTTTAAATTACAATCCTTTTTACCAAGAATTAAGACAAGAGGTACTTGAGAAACTCGACAATTGGGAGATACTTCCTGGAGGATACATTGCAGACCTGGGAGCTGGAACGGGTAATTATTCGATAGAAATAGCACAATCTTTCCCTCATGCCCAAGTTTTTCATATCGATAACAATGCTGGCATGAACGCTAGAGCCGCTAAAAAAGCGATAGCACTTCAGAATTTTCATCTAATGGAAAAGGATATAGATGAAGTGCATTTTGAGTCAGGTACGCTGCAAGGGCTGGTTTGTATCAATGCTATTTATACTTTTCCTCACCCTCAAGAAACGCTCAGGAAAATATACGATTGGTTAGCCCCCAATGCTAATGCTGTATTGGTAGATCCAGGTCGAGTTATGTCCACCCTCTCTTGGAAAATCGCCATCGGAAAGCATTTGATAAAAACCTATGGTTTGGCACAGACATTGACGATCATGCGCGAAGGACGGGAGGTAGCCCAACAAAACGAATACATACGTAGCATGCAGAAAAATGGCACTTTCTGGACGCATTCTCACGAAGAATTCTGTCAGGTGTTTAGGCAAATTGGTTTTCGAATTGAAATGTCCAAAACTTGCTTTCGTGGAGATTGTGACCTGGTGGTTGTGAGAAAACCTAAAGCTGTCCAGGTTACACTAAAACCCTATCCACGCACTGAGAACATCTCTCTTTGATCGATTAACAACAAGCGGACACACTAGTACAAGTATTTGAGCGGAAAGATGACCAGGCTTGACGAATCCACGTCGATCAGGTCTCTTGCTAGTGTGTCCTCAGAAGTTTATAACCCTAAAACCTTGAAACATGACTTACATTAATTCTCCTTTGATCAACCTAATCCCCTATGAGGCCCCCACAGGCCAGCCTCATGGTCGGGGGTTTTTAAAAACTAAGACAGCCGGCGTAATAGGGGGCCTAGGGCCGCAATCTACTAGTCTCTTTTACCAGACCATGACCGACTATTGCCTGGCGCAAGAACTCCCCCGTTTCCCACGCTTATTGATTAATAGCGTAAACATGTGGGAAGTCACCGAAATACTTAAACAAAAGGATTTGGGCCGACTATTATCCTTCCTACAAAAAGAGATCGGATTGATTCAAGATCAATCCGATTTCCTGGTGATGGTTTGTAATTCCATCCATGCTGTCATTGAGCCTATCCGCGAATTCCTGGACATCCCCGTATTAGCCATACATGAAGAGGTTTGTAAGGAAGTAGCGAAAACGGACATCAAAAAGATAGGGGTTCTAGGTACTAAAACGACTGTAGCCAACCGCTTCTATCAGGAAGAACTATCCAAGTATAATATTGACGTTGCGCTGCTACCACCGGCTCAGGAAGCAGCATTCGATACCGTCATTTTTGAAGAAATACTATACGGACGCGGTGAAGGTAAGATGAAAAAATTGATGATCAAAGCCATTGAATATTTGAGGCGACAAGCTTGCGAAGGAGTAATTTTAGCCTGTACTGAATTGCCCCTATTTGCGTCTCAAGCCGATACCGATATTCCACTTTTCTCTTCTACTGATATCTTAGCAAAGACGGTGGTCAACAGCTGTTTTCCTAGTGTTCCTCTCCCTGATTAGCAGTTTCCAGCAATCTCATGTGAAGTCGGAAAGGCGAATTCGGAAGTCGGAATCCGGGTGTTGGCAGCCTATTTTCCGGTTTCCGCCTTCCGATTTCCGAATTATTAGTGCTCTTTGCTAAAGCTTTATGCTCTAAGCTACCCGTAAACAAGCTACATGAGATTGCTGAGCAGTTTCTCCTGAAACATGTAATCAACTTATTTACAACGACTTACCAACAAAAACACAATGATAATGGAACAATTAAGCCAATGTTTCACCTCCATTTAGTTACAAATAGCACAAAGTTTGGAAAAAGTATGCTAACAATGAGGAAACGTTCACCGATACCTTTGTAGGGTCAGCCGTTCCCACTTGATTCTGATAGTTAACGATAAGAAAGAGATCGGCTCTGCTGCGGCATCTCAAGCTGGGACTAGCAGCAAAACATTCACCATGCATTAAATATTTAACCATAAAATCAGCATCATGAAAACCCTAAAACAGTTATTGGTCATGCTCTCGCTCCTACTTGCTTTTTCCGCCTGTGAAAAAACGATTGAAGCCGAGCAGGCCATTTTAGAAATTGAAAACAACCAAGATCTAACCTTAACCACAGCGGAAGAACAGGCCTTATCGCAGCTAGGAGGTGGGTTTTACGGAAGGCACCGGATCAAGAAATTCAAAGCCAAATTTGTAACGGAGCAAGACTTGACGGACCCTCGACTTGGATTTGGAAGTGGCGATTGTCTTGATACCGCTTACCCCTTTTTCAATGTACAAAAAGGTGAAGGTAGAGCGCGTCACCTAGGAGACTTCACCACTGAAATCACTTTTTGTGTAAAACCTCCCGCTCCAGGTGATGCAGAGATCGATTATAAAGATGGTAAAGGCACTTTCTTGCTGCCTGATGGTCACGAATTATATATCGAAATCCCAGTAGGTGTAGTCAAACTTATCCCGCCACCAGCCCAATATCAAGCTAAATTTCAGGATCGATTTATCATTACGGGTGGGACAGGTCCTTATGAAAATGCTCGCGGTATCGGGATAACCAATAGCTTCGTCAATTTCTTACCAGAGGGAGGTGATCGCACCCAGCACACTTGGTATGGCTTGATCCTGCTGGATCACGAATAAATATCGTAAGAAGCGAGGGGGTCTATTTGTTACTTTGGCAGTATCGCTTTGAACCCCTCCCTTCTTTATTACTCCACTAGCTTCCTTTTACTCAAAGCTTAAAACCAAAGCCATGAATTACTCAAGTATCCCACTTAAGACCATCCTATACGCTTTCACTCATTACTTTCCCAAGTATTCCTGCACTTTACTTACAATGGCAATTTTATTAATCTTCCCAACAATGAACAGTCAAGCCCAAGGGGTAGAGGGGGAAGAAATCTACAGGGATGGTGGCTTGTCCGTCACCGGCTTCAGACTAGAACTGAAAAAAGGGGCTCGATGGTACCCTGCTGAGGTCCTGGAAAAGGGATATGTTTACCGAATTCATTTGCGGTTTACCAATAATTATAAGGGAACTAACTGCAGCAGAAAGATACCTACACAAATCTTTGAAATCAGAGAAATAGAGCTGACCTTAATCAATGGAGAATTCAATTGGAAATCGCCTGGTGATAAATCCCAGATACAACGAACACTGGCTCAAGATAGAGGAATTAAAGCGAGGAAATATCAATGGTATCAAATAGGAGAATTCACTTGGACAGGCGAAGGGATACCCGTCTACAAGCCCGCTGCTGCCCTACAAATAAGCACAAGTCATAAAGTAGTTGCCCAGCAAGCTCGCGCCCAATTTGCCAATATTTTTCCTACTCGAAAAAGATGATCACAACGAAAGGGGAAGGCTTATTGCTACATAGGCAAGCCAACCTCTTTTTCCTCACCCTCGCTTATTCACTTATTCACCTCTTCACCTCTTAATTAAGCTCCGCTCGCTTTTTTCTTCTTCAGAAAAATCCGGCCACGGCTACGCATGGGAAAAAAGGGATCAGGACGTTTCTCCTGCCAATACCCTTGAAGATTAGAATCCCAGATACTACGATTGAAGATTAACTCGTACTTACGATTGTAAGGAGGTGTCGCTTCTTTCCCTTCAGACGGGAGGAAAAATATATCTTCTAGGTACATCGATTGGTCACCATACAGCCGGCCTCCTATATCCATTTCGATTACTTCATCCGGAGAGATATGGACAAATGATCGGCCTTTTAGCTTACCTCGTTTACCACTTCGGGCAAGTACCAGTTCGAATTTATAAGAATCTTTTGAATCAAGGCCACCGATAGTAATGGTTCCTTCCCAGCTTCCTTCCAGGCTAACTTGGGCAAAAGAAGTCATACAGAATGTCCCTAAAAGAAAGCAAGTAAGCAGTAATTTTTGCATGAGCAGCTTGCGTTTTTATAGCTTTAGAACAATAGATTAGCAGTGCCCCAATGGGCATCGTGTTCTGGTATTTTTCGAAGATTTTGGAAGATAAGGTTCTGACTGGAAAAATTTAAGCATTTTAACATAGAAGTTGCTTCAGAAGGATTTTTTGAAGCGAAATTTGCAGGAAAAAGCTGTTTTCAGGTTTTCGTTCTCCCGAATGGCAGTCCATCAATCCTGTTTAAAAAACGTCATAAATCCGCTTCCAACTAAAGGCCTAAGATTTACATGCACTGCCCGTTACTTTTTCATCTGTACCACATAAGCACGTAAATCTTCCATTTGCTGATTACTCATTTTTTCTAGGGTATAGTTGGGCATATAAGCACGTTTCCCATTGAGTGGAGAGGTGCCGTAGCGAGCCACTTGGTAGACAGAATAACGAGTATAACGACTGAAATGCTTGTCCAAGTGCTTAAATGAAAAGCGAGAATCGTCTAAGCGATAAAAAGCATAACGACCATCCTCATGACAGTGCAAGCAGCTCAATTCGTAGATGAGTTTTCCATTTTCTGCATTACCCACCATAGGATATCCTTCTTTCCGATCTGCTGGAGGTGTGACAAAGGTGGCCGGTGAGCCCGCCAAGTATTTTTCTTTCAGCAACTCGATCGCCATCCCCTTATCGCCTTGGCCTTCCAATGCCTGCTCTACCCTACTCCACTCGTTTCCATCCATGACTAAATCGCCCATTTTTAGGTCAATGGTCCAGAGGTAAGCCAAGACCGATTCGATTTCCCATTCGTGAAGACTACGGCCTTGCGCACATTCTTCGGCACAAAGTTGGATGGCCTCACGGATATTATTCCGAGCGGCTTCGACCAGACTGCCATACTTCTTACTATAATCTCCGTTATAAAATTGAGTCCTATTTACGGCCCCATATAGGCTTGTTCCTTGCAAAAAGGGTAACCCCTTGTCTTTTACATATAATAGTCGCGCCTGCGGATCTGAAATGCTTAAATCAGGATCCTCTTTCTCTATATTGTGACAGGAAGTACAGACAAAATGCTTGCTTTGTCTGGAGGTCTTAAAACCGCCTGGCCCTCGCCCAAATCCTAAGGTTACCAGCTCTTCGCCGGTTTTGGCAGATACCATATCCATCTCCGTATTCACTTCATTGGGCGAAGGAGCATCACCTAGCTGTTCCAGCACCTCCGCTAAACGGCTTTCTTTAGTCAATAACGCAGTTTTCTCCTTTGTCCCTACTGCTTTTTCGGCAACTGGCCAACGCCATGCCATCAGGGTACAAAGTATCAATATAGAAAAGGTAGAAAAAATGGCCTTCATAGTCAGAAATAAATTAGCAGAATCAATGATAGCGGATTACAGATTAAACAAACGAGAAATGGTGAATCCCAATCTAAATTGCCCAGCACTCCAATTGCTAGTCGTATAGGGAATATAATCCGTCTCCATCAATGCCGTTGCATTAGTTACGTTAAATTGAAAAACGTGCCCACCTGTGTCGAATTCAAGCCCTACTCCTAATGGGGTGTAAAAACCATTTTCGGTGGTTCTTCGCTCAGAGAAGGGGAAGGTTACATCGGCCACTAAGGCCATGACCTTAGTCAGTTGCACACGAGTAGCCAAACCCAGTGAAAATATTCCGTTTTCGTCTTCAAAAGGCACCAGATTACGTTGCGTAAATCCAGGAATCAGTTGAAGAGAAAAGCCGTCTGAAAACTTGCGGGCGATCAGTAGTTCTGCATGCGTTGCCATCCGATGGGCAAATTTTGGGAAACTCCGAATAATATCAGGATTATCATCAATCTTCTCAGCAGTCGAAAGCGAAGCTACTCCAACTAGTGTCATGGAGACAGGCACCCGGTTATCACTAGTCTGGTGAAGGAGACGAAACTTACCCACCCCATTTAATAACTGCCGCAAACCAGAACTTCCATCTGGCATCGAGCCAGCTCCCTTCGTCCGATGCAATCCAATAGTAAAACGATCCGTAACGCCATAATCCACACCAAAGAGGATATCGGTAGCATTCTCTAATCCAAAAAAGGTCTTATATCCTCCATTATCACCCGCAAAATCACCAAAGCGGTGACTGATGCGAACATCCAATTTACGCTTGGGTAAAGTTTCGACAGAATGGGAATTAATGACCCTTGTATCTTTAAAGGTTTGTGAGATTTTTTCCTGGCTATAGAGGGCAAAACTAAAGCCGGTCAATAGTAAAAGGCTGAGTATACTTTTTAACATGAGGTCCAGTGGTTTATTCTTCAGGAAAGTTATTATCAAGCCAGCAACGGATTAAATTCAATTCCTCATCCGTGAGCGATGAGGGTTTATCCGCAGGTATGAATGCAGGAGGCATCCCTAAAGTTGGATCATCCTTAATATTCAGCACCCTGTTTCTAAAAGAGCCGTTCTCTAAAAAAGGCACTATGCCTGCATAAGTAATGAAGTTGCCAGGAGCTGTATCCAGGTGGCAATTACTGTAAGCACAGGATTCATCTATAATGGGTTTGATCAAATCTACATAGGTCACCGATAGGTTATCGCATTCCCCTTTTACGGGTTCTCCTAGACTATCATTGGTGCAGGCCATTAAGAAAAGTAAAACAGAAAGGGAAATTGTTCTGAGCATTTTAAGTAAGTGTGGTTCTTGCTAGAGAAATTGATATACTTGACGATCAAGTTTTTAGATAGTGTTATTTGGGTAGGGTGTCAAATCACTCCTACCGACACTTTCGATAAACGTATTTCTTGGGTCGAAGGTTACCAAAATTTAAGAGGGATTTGTTCAATTCTAAAACAAATTACGCCTCTGAATTGTATAACATACAACGTGAACCTGGATTAGAAGTGTACTTTTCTAACGATCCTAGATTTCTAATATTTTACCATAGGCCTGAATCCTTTCCTGATTAAGCTTTTATCTTATATCATCGAATTTAGGGGCTTATGGAATGAAATAGTGGATTTCTGCGATTGAAAGTGTAATTTTGTAAAACTTAAATCAAACTAATAAGCGATGTATCCTGCAGAAATAACAGCCCCAATGGCACAAGACTTGACAAGCGTAGGCATTAAAAGCTTGACAAGTGCACAAGACGTAATTGATACGCTTGACAAAAAAGAAGGAACAACTTTACTAATTGTTAACTCCGTTTGTGGTTGTGCAGCTGCTATGGCTCGCCCCGGTGTCAAACTGGCTCTTACGAATGAGAAGAAACCAGATAACTTGACTACCGTTTTTGCCGGAGTAGATTTGGAAGCAACGGCTAAGGCCAGAGAATATATGTTGCCTTATCCTCCTTCTTCTCCATCTATTGCTTTGTTCAAGGATGGAAAATTAGTACATTTCATTGAGCGCCACCATATTGAAGGTCGCTCTGCTGAAATCATTGCCGAGAACTTAAAAATGGCCTTTGACCATTTTTGCTAAGAGCTAAGGTTAGTATAAAAAAGAGGACAAGCAAGGATATGATCATCCTACTTGTCCTCTTTGTATTTTTGCTGCTATTAAGGCGCTAGACGTACGATGGTCCAACTTCCATCTCCTTGAAGTTCATATACGAGTCGGTCGTGTAAACGGCTGCTACGCCCTTTCCAAAACTCAATCTTTTCTGCGTGTAATACATACCCTCCCCAGTGATCAGGACAGGGCAATTTATCCACATCCGCATAAGTTGACTCCAATGCTGCTACTTTAGCTTCCAAAACTTTGCGATCTGGGATCACCTGACTCTGTGGAGAAGCCAGTGCACCAATCTGACTCCCTTTCGGCCTGGATTGGAAATAAGCTGCCGAATCTTCTGCGCTTATTTTCTGAACCTTACCTTCAATCCGTACCTGTCTCTGCAACTCCAACCATAGAAAAGTCATGGCCGCCTGCGGGTTGGCTTTCAATTCTCGACCTTTATGACTGTTATAATTGGTATAAAATATAAAACCCGATGAACTGACGCCTTTCAATAAAACAACTCGTGCAGATGGTTTTCCATCAGGTGTAGCAGTGGCCAAAGTCAAGGCATTGGGCTCGGCTAGCTTTGCATGCAGTGCTTCTTGCATCCATTGCTCAAAGAGTTGCAATGGATCAGCAGGAGCGGCTTCAATCTCTAAGGGTGTGCTTGAATAATCCTCTCGCAAATGCTTCAAATCTATTAACATATCTCTTCATTTGAATCTGATGAGAGCATGTTTGGGCAGGCATGATTGGCCGCTTGGAGGCAGAGGTCCGCCCAAACATGCTCTCTAAAAGGGGTAAAACAACATAGGTAGGGAAAAGATGAGAAAAGGACAAAAAAAAACCCCGAATAAATCGGGGTTGAATAAAACAAACACTATGAACAACACTAAGTTCTTTATATATCAAAATAGATAATCGTCAAGCTAGATTTTCTCTACGGAAAGAGAAAAAACCCCCGATTAAATCGGGGGGGAATAAAACAAACACTATGAACAACACTAAGTTCTTTATGTATCAAATAGATAATGTCAAGCTAGATTTTCTCTACGGAAAGAGAAAAAACCCCCGATTAAATCGGGGGGGAATAAAACAAACACTATGAACAACACTAAGTTCTTTATGTATCAAA
>Ga0070726_10001087_pt1 | contig 28630 bp, 11 predicted proteins | sample tdAd471_FD_67275 | JGI IMG/M metagenome (GOLD analysis project Ga0070726, IMG submission 67275) | Marine sediment microbial communities from the Atlantic coast under amendment with organic carbon and nitrate - tdAd47.1 | ecosystem: Environmental > Aquatic > Marine > Coastal > Sediment | place...
CAGGCCCGGCTACCGGTGTATATGATTCCCGTTAAATATATCCGGCTGGATGTGATGCCCCTAACCGCTAACGGCAAAATAGACCGTCTCAATTTACCGAAACCTGACACTGCCTCTTTGCTTGAGGAACAAAGCTATGTTGCCCCGCAAAACGAACTGGAACAGATAATATCAAGCGTACTAGCTGAGGTCTTGTCTGTTCCTCAAGTTAGCACGGAGGCCTATTTTCTGGACTTAGGCTTGCACTCGCTGTTGATGGCACAGGCTCAAGTCAAGTTGAGCCAAGAATTTAATCGCAACATTCCCATAACGGCGCTGCTCCAACATTCATCGGTGCGGGCTTTGGCCACCTATCTTAGTAGTGACCCTGCCACCTCATCGTCCGCGCCAGCGACCGCGGCTAGAACGCGAGCTGAGAAACTACGGACGCATCGTCGGCAGCAGACGAGTGGTATCGCCATTATCGGCATGGCCTGTCGTTTCCCGGGCGCCAGAAATCTGGATGAGTTCTGGCAAAATTTGCAGCAGGGTATCGAGTCGCTCACCTTCTTTTCGGATGAAGAGTTGGCTGCCTCAGGGGTCGATCCGGCCATGGTAGATCATCCAGATTATGTCAAAGCTGGCGCGATATTGGCCGATGTGGACCAATTTGATACTGAGTTCTTTGGTCTTAATCCTACGGAAGCTGCGATATTGGACCCCCAGCAGCGGTTTATGTTGGAGTGTGCATGGGAGGCCTTGGAACATAGTGGTTACTCGCCTGACACCTTTGCGGGCTCAATTGGGGTTTATGCCGGGGCACGGATTAGCGAGTATCTACTTTTTAACCAGCCAGCCCCTGACTTAGCCGGGCTATCAGAGGGTTCACTGATAACAAACTTTCAGCGCTTAGTCGGCAACGACAAGGATTATCTTTCCACTCGTATCTCTTTTAAGCTCAATTTGACCGGGCCTAGTTTAACAGTACAAACCGCTTGTTCCTCTTCATTGGTGGCCGTCCATCTGGCCACCAAGAGTTTGCTTGCCGGTGAGTGTGATATGGCTTTAGCTGGTGGGGTATCCATTCGGGTACCGCAGAAAGCGGGCTATCTCTATAGCGAGGGCATGATTTTTTCCCCCGATGGGCATACCCGCGCCTTTGATGCTGAGGCGAATGGCACCCATTTTAGTAGCGGGGCCGGGCTGGTTGTCCTGAAACGGCTAGAGGATGCCCAAGCTGATGGTGATACGATTTACGCCGTCATTCGAGGTTCGGCCATCAACAATGATGGGGCAACGGGTAAAGCTGGCTACACTGCTCCCAGCCTCAACGGTCAGGTCGATGTGATCAGTCAGGCATTAGCAATGGCCGAGATGGACCCTGACAGCATCAGCTATATCGAAACACACGGCACCGGCACGGCCTTAGGAGATGTAATAGAGATTGGCGCGTTAAACGAGGTTTTTCCGTTTCAAAATGAAACTAAGCACCACTGTGCTCTGGGCGCAGTCAAGAACAATATTGGCCACACCGTTCAAGCCGCCGGTGTAGCGGGCCTGATCAAAACGGCCCTGATGATTAAGCATCAGAAGCTTGTCCCCACGCCAAACTTCGTGACCCCCAACCCCCAACTCCACTTGGCTGAGAGTCCTTTCTTTATCAACACTGAACTGACAGACTGGCTTTCTACCGGCCAGCCACGCCGGGCTGGCCTCAGCTCTTTTGGCGTAGGTGGAACCAACGCCCATGTTATCTTAGAAGAGCCCCCGCAGCCACCAAACGCACCGACATGTGCAACCGATCAAAAGCCGCGCCTTCTGGCCTTTTCCGCCCGGAGTGATGTGGCTCTGCGGGCCATCATCGAACGCTATGCCCAATATTTGAGCCCCGGCCCGAATCACTCTCTGGCCAACATCTGTTTTACCGTAAACACAGGCCGCACCCATTTTGACCAGAGGGTGGCGGTAATGGCTGAGTCGACAGCTGAGCTTGCTCGCAAATTAACGGCGTTCTTGGCCGGGGAGGACCAAGCGGGGGTGTGGAAGAGTGAAAGTTCGGTAGCCCGCCCGAAAATCGCATTTCTTTTTACGGGTCAAGGGGCCCAGTATGTTGAAATGGGGTATCAACTCTATCAGAGCCAACCGGTTTTTCAGGCGGCCATGGACCGCTGCGCAAAAATTCTGGACGCCTATATTCAATTCCCTTTGCTGGATATTCTATATCCACCCGAGGCCGCCACGAGCCAAGATCTGAAATCCAAGATCGACCAAACCGCTTTTACACAACCAGCCCTGTTCGCGATTGAATACGCTTTAGCCCAACTGTGGCTATCCTGGGGCGTTAAACCGGATTTCGTTTTGGGGCATAGCGTGGGTGAGTATACGGCTGCTTGCGTGGCTGGAGTATTCAGTTTAGAGGACGGACTGCGACTGATCGCGGAACGGGGACGACTGATGCAGGCTTTGCCAGCTGGTGGCGAAATGGCGGTTATTTTTGCCGGAGAGCATCAGGTTACTGCGGCCCTTACCTCCTACCCCGACCAAGTGTCTATCGCCGCCAGCAACGGGCCACAAAATACGGTTATTTCCGGGCGCGCGCCCGATGTTCAGAACATCGTGGGTTTATTTCAGGCCGAAGGGATTCGCACCCAATTTTTAACTGTGTCCCACGCCTTCCACTCGCCGCTGATGCGGCCGATGCTGGATGACTTCGCCCAAACAACGGCAGATATTGTCTATCAATCGCCTCAAATCAATCTGATATCAAACCTCACCGGGCAAAAGTTGGTGACCGCCCCGGACGCCGACTATTGGCAACAGCAGGTGTGCGAGCCAGTCAAATTTGCCGCAGCGATGGAGACACTGCAAACGATGGGCTGCGATGTTCTTCTTGAGCTTGGTCCCCAACCGACCTTGCTGGGGATGGGGCGACGCTGCTGGCCCGAGGAGCAAGGCCTATGGCTGCCGTCACTGCGTAAAGGGCGGGATGATGAACAGCAGATGCTGGCCAGCTTGGCCCAGCTCTATACGGCTGGTCTGGATATCAATTGGGCGGCGGTCGAGTCGTCACCGACTGCGGGACGACAGCGTGTTCCTTTGCCTACGTATCCCTTCCAGCGTCAACGCTATTGGCTAGAGCCAATGGCGCAACGGGCTCACCGTGTGGCTCCGCCGCAGACAGGAACTCACCTGTTGTTGGGGGAAAGAGTAGCTTCCCCTTTACGAGATATTCAATTTCAAATTCAGCTTGATTCAGCCCAGCAGCCTTTTCTCACAGAACACCGCATCTTTGAGCAAATCATCTTTCCGGCGACCGGGTTTGTGGAGATGGTTTGTGTGGCGGCGACCGAAGCGCTCGATGGGAAGCAACATAGTATCGTTATTGAAGAGTTACTTATCCAGGAGGCGTTGGTGCTGGATGAGGTCACCACCACCCTGCAACTGATCTTAAGTCCGACCGCTGCAAAAGCAGCCGATTTTCAGATATTCAGTTTAACTCCCGAAGGGACTGAAGAGTGGCGACTTCATGTCAGCGGTCGAGTCGCCCTTGAGGTGCCGCCAAAATCTCCGGCCAAGTCCATTCAAGCATTACAGGCGTGTTGTTCTGAAATTGTGTCGATAGATGCGTTTTATGGGCGTAAACGACAGCGAGGCTTATACCATGGGGCCAGCTTCCAGGGGGTCGTCCAGGCGTGGCGATCCGCCGAGGCGGGTCAGGCCCTGGGACAAATTCAGCCGCCCGCCTCCTTGCAAGCTTCATTGGATCGATATCATCTGCATCCGGCGCTGCTTGACGCAGCCATTCAGATGGGTGAAATCGCCTTTCCTGGCTACGGCGCTGAGGAGGGCGCGCCATATTTACCTATGATTTGGGAAAATATCCGGGTTTACGGCCCGCTGCGTTCCACTGTTTGGAGTCAGGTTATCGTGCGTTCTGATCCCGAGCAAAATATTCGCACCATCGACGTCTTTTTGCTGGACGACGTGGGACAGCCCTTAGTCGAGGTGGTGGGCTTGCACTTCAAACAGGCCACGCCGGCAACATTGAGCCAACGCTCGCTGCAGACTGCAGCCGAGGGTTGGTTGCATACAGTGGCTTGGGAATCACAACCCCTTGCCCCACAACCGGCGCCCCCTGGTCCCTGGCTTATCTTTGCAGAGGACTTGGGGATAGGGCATAAGCTGGCTGAAGCGTTGCTGTCGAGCGGTCAGCAAGCGGTTATCGTCAAACCCGGAGATGGTTTCCGGCAAACTGATTCGCATTATTTAATCGACCCTGATAATCCGGCGCATTTTTCGCAACTATTTTCGACCCTCCGTGATAGCGACCTTTGGCCAAGCGGCGGTATTGTATATCTATGGGGCCTGTCGACAAAGGTGGCGGAGGATTTCCAAGCTATCCATCGTTTTACCTGTGGGGGCTTACTACATCTAGCGCAAGCCTTGGCCAAAGGCGATTTCTCGCAGACTCGGCTATGGCTTGTAACACGTGGTAGCCAGCGTACCGGCACAGAATTTGGCCCGCTAGCCCTTGGTCAAACGCCGCTGTGGGGGCTTGGCCGTGTGCTCATCAATGAACAACCTCAGCTGGCCTGTACTCTGCTCGATTTAGACCCGTCTGAAGATGATCTTGCCGTTCAGACGCTGCTGACTGAATTGCAAGGCGGTGATGGCGAGCCGCAGATTGCCTGGCGCGGTAAAGATCGTTACGTCGCTCGTTTGACTGCCCCACAGACTAACCCTGATGTACTGCCAGATGCGCTGACCGTTCCTGAGAATAAGCCCTATCAGCTACATCTGGAAACGCGCGGTGACCTTGGTAATATGACCCTGAAACCGGTTGAACAACCTCAGCCAGGACCGGGGGAGGTTGTTATACAGGTTGCGGCAAGCGGCCTGAACTTTAGAGACGTGCTCAATGCCTTGGATCAATTGCCTGGCGATATTGGGCGGGAATGTAGTGGGACGATTGCGGCCTGTGGCCCAGGTGTAACCGATTTTCAGATCGGTGATGCGGTGCTGGCTGTCTTTTCCTACAATTGCTTCAGCAGTTTTGTCACCGTGGATGCCCGTTATGTGGCCCCAAAACCGGCCCACCTCAGCTATGCGGCAGCCGCGACCATTCCGATCGTTTTCCTGACCGCCTACTACTGCCTGCATCACGTGGCGAATATCAGTTCAGCCAAGTGTATCCTCATTCATGCCGCCTCCGGTGGGCTTGGTTTAGCCGCCCTGCAATTAGCTCAACAAGCTGGGCTTGAGGTCTATGCGACGGCTAGCCCCCCCAAGTGGGCCTACCTCAAATCACTGGGAGTCAAGCACGTTTTTAACTCACGCGCGCTTGATTTTGCGGACGAAATTTTAGCCCTGACCCATGGCAAAGGGGTTGATATTGTTCTCAACTCCCTTACTGGTGATTTCATACCAAAAAGCCTCTCCGTTTTAGGTGTTGGGGGGTACTTTATTGAGTTGGGGGCATCTGATTCGTGGTCTGATGAGCAAGTCGCTGCGCTTAGGCCGGATATTAATTACACCGACTTTCAGCTACCTCATACGGCTAAAGAAGATCCGGCTACTTTTCAGCGGGTATTTCATACGATAATCCAGCAGATTGACCAAGGACTGTTAAAACCCTTGCCGCACCGTACCTTTCCGATTCAGGAAGCGGTTCGTGCCTTTCGCACCATGGCCCAAGCCAAGCATATCGGCAAGATTGTTATCACCAGCGCAGCCACGGTGCGGCCAAATAATAACCAGGCCGCAACAGCTATTGGACCGGATAAGACCTATTTGATCACCGGGGGCTTAGGTGGTTTGGGGCTGAAGGTGGCGGCGTGGCTGGTGGCTGAGGGAGCACGCAGCCTGGTGCTGCTAGGCCGCAGCCACCCCTCTGCGTTGGCTGCTGAACAGATTCGTCACTTCGAATCGCTTGGCGCCCAAACTGTGGTAGCCCAGGTTGATGTGGCAGATGATGAGCAAATGGTCGCGCTGATGGAGCAAATTGGGCGAGAGCTTCCACCTCTGCGCGGCGTTGTTCACGCGGCGGGCGTGTTGGATGACGGCCTGTTGCCGCAGCAAACGTGGTCCCGGTTTGAGCAAGTTATGCGGCCGAAAGTGGCAGGAGCGTGGGTATTGCATCACGTAACCGAACAGCAACCGCTCGATTTCTTTGTGCTATTTTCATCCACGGCAGCATTGTTGGGGGGACCTGCCCAAGGGAGCTATGCGGCGGCGAATGCCTTTTTGGATGGCTTAGCTCATTATCGTCAGGAGCGAGGCCTACCGGCCCTCACCATCAACTGGGGCCCTTGGAGCGAGGTTGGCATGGCCGCTTCATTGGATACCGCGATCCAGCAACAGCGGGCCAGACGCGGTATGGGGCAGATTTTGCCGGAACAGGGGTTATACCTGCTGGGGCAGTTGGTTTCCCAAGGCATACCTCAAGCGGTGGTCATGCCTATTGACTGGGAAAAATACTTACAGCAGTTTCCAGAGACCCCAAAATATTTCTCGCGGCTTGCTGCTGGAACCCAAGCCCCGGACTCTGTCGCCCCATCAACGGCAACGACTGGGGATGTGTTGGATAAATTGGCGACGGCTCCGCATGCTGAGCGCCAGCAGGTGGTAATACGTCAAATTCGTGATCGCATCGGGCGCCTGCTGGGCGTGACGGCTCAATCATTAGCCCAAGATCGTTCGTTGCTTGAACTTGGTGTTGATTCGCTAACGGTTTTAGAGTTGAGAAATCGAATTCTCGCAGATTTTAAGATTGATATACCGATTGTGAAATTTATGGAAGGCCCCCCCATTTCAACCTTGGCCAACATGTTGCTTGAAGCCTTAGAGCAGCAGTCATCTCACGCCATCGAGCCGATTAGCTCAACCGTGGGCTATCAGCAGCAAGATTACCATCCAACTGATAACGACTGGGAAGAAGGTGCCATTTGATAATAGCCGATTTACTTCAGGATCTTTCACAGCAAGGTATTCACCTTTGGGCTGAGGGCGATAAGCTGCAATTTCGGGCGGTGAAAGGGTCGTTGACGTCTGAACTGCGTGCCTTACTGAAACAACATAAAGCAGACATCATTGAGACGTTGCGCCAACCCAAAATCTATCCAACGTCCTTTGCCCAACAACGGCTGTGGTTTCTCTATCAAATGGAACCCCATAGCCATGCCTACAACGTGCCACTTGGCTTCGAGTTGAAAGGCAACCTAAATCGGGATGCGTTGGAACGAACGCTCAATGAGATTGTTCGGCGACACAATGCCCTTCGAACCACATTTGCGCTCGTTGAAAACCAATCAGTACAGATCATCAACTCCTATCAGCCCTTTACGCTCTCCATTGTCGATCTACAACCGTTATCTGAAACAGAACGGATCTCGGCCCTACCCCGATTGATGGACACTGAATTCACGCAGCCTTTTGATTTAGAGGCTGGGCTGCCAATCCGCTTCACCTTGTTACAGTTGGCGGAAGCGAATCACACTTTATTGGTAACCTTGCATCATATTGTTTCCGACGGTTGGTCTGTAGGGGTGTTCTATCGAGAGTTGACCACCCTTTATCAAGCCTTTGCCGAGGGGCAACCTTCACCGTTGCCAGAGCTTTCGATGCAATATGCCGATTTTTCGATGTGGCAACGCGAGTGGCTGCAAGGGGAGCGGCTTGAAGAGCAGCTTGCTTACTGGCAAAAGCAGTTAAGCGGCCCGTTACCCGTCTTGGAATTACCCACTGATCGCCGACGTCCACCGCGACAATCTTTTAACGGTAAAGAGTATAGAGCTGGCTTGCCCTCAACATTGTTGGAGCCGCTTAAGTCTCTGGGCCGCGAGGAAAACTGCACCCTGTTTGTAACGCTGCTGACGGCCTTCAAGGTGCTTCTGGCACGTTATACCCAGCAGACGGACATACTGGTGGGTATCCCCGTTGCCAATCGAACCCGGGTTGAAACTGAGGCCATGATTGGCTTCTTTGTTAATACCTTGGTGATGCGTAGCGATCTTTCAGAGACACCTCCCTTTCGGGAATTGCTAAAACAGATACGAAGAACCGCCCTGGAGGTTCAAAGTCATCAAGACCTTCCCTTTGACAAACTGGTCGAGGTCTTGCAACCCGAGCGAGACGTGAGCCGCTCGCCACTGGTTCAAGTGGTGTTTTCTTTGCAGAATACCTCCCAATCGGTGGTCGAGTTGCCGGATTTAACCTTTCAGCCGCTGGATATTGCGATTGAGTCGGCTAAATTTGATCTCTTCCTGGCTGTGAGTGAGACCGAAACCGAACTCCAGGCACGATTACAGTACAACACCGACCTGTTTGATGAGTCGACGATTGCGCGGATGGCAGAGCATTATCAAACCTTATTAGAGGGTATTGCCACCAACCCGGATCAGTCAATATCGCAACTTCCGCTGTTAACGGAAGCGGAAAGACGCCAACTTCTCCTTGTCTGGAATGAGACCCAAACCGATTATCCAAAAGATCAACCGATTCATCATCTGTTTGAAACGCAGGTTCGGCAGACCCCCGAGGCAGTGGCCCTTATTTTCGGCGAAACTGAAGTAACTTATGACGCCTTGAACCGCCAGGCTAACCAACTGGCCCACCATCTACAGACGCTTGGCATCGAGCATGGAGATTTGGTGGGGCTGTGTCTGGACCGCTCCTGTGAGATGGTTATCGCGATACTGGCCATTCTTAAGGCTGGTGCGGCTTACGTTCCCCTTGACCCCGCCTACCCCGCAAAACGACTGGCGTTTATGCTGGACGATACCCAAACTTCCGTTTTGCTGACCCAACAATCCCAGCTAGAGCAACTCCGGGCATATCAAGGCAACGTTGTTTGTCTGGATTCGGAATGGCCAACAATCGAACGGCAGCCGCAGACAAATCCGAGTAACAAGGTGATTTCATCTGACTTAGCCTATGTGATGTACACCTCCGGATCAACCGGAAAACCCAAGGGCGTCGAAGTCTGTCACCGCGGTGTCGCGCGGCTGTTGTTTGGGGTGGACTATGTGCGGCTCGATAGGCACCAGACGTTCCTGTTGCTGGCGCCGATATCCTTCGACGCCTCAACCTTTGAGCTATGGGGTGCACTGTTGCACGGTGGCCGCTGCGTGGTCTACCCGGAACGGGTGCCTACGTTCGATAAATTGGGGGAGCTTATACGAGCGCACAAGGTCACGACCTTGTGGCTGAACGCGTCATTGTTCAACGCGGTGATTGACGGGGATGCCGAAATACTGGCTGGTGTGTCGCAAGTGTTGACGGGGGGAGAGGCATTATCACCGATGCACATTCGACGCGCGCTGGAGCGGCTGCCCCAAACACAGCTAGTGAATGGCTACGGTCCGACGGAGAGCACTACTTTTACCTGTTGCTATCGGATACCGCGGGATCTGAGTGATCATGAGCTGTCGATCCCTATTGGACGTCCGATCGCCAACACGCAGGTATATATCCTCGATAAACAGCTCAATCCGGTGCCGATCGGGGTGCCGGGAGAACTTTACATTGGAGGTGATGGTCTGGCCCGGGGGTATCTGAATCGGCCGGAGCAGACGGCGGAGAAGTTCGTTCGTCATCCGTTCAGTGAGAACCCCGAGGCGCGTCTGTACAAGACCGGTGATCTGGCGCGTTATCGGCCGGACGGGAGTATTGAGTTTCTGGGCCGGATTGATCATCAGGTCAAGCTCCGTGGATTTCGCATTGAACTGGGTGAGATTGAAGCGGTGTTGAGTGCACACCCGGCGGTTCAGCAGGCGGTGGTTGCGCTGAGTGAAGCCACGCTGGGGGGCCCGCGGCTGGTGGCCTATGTTGTGGCGAGGGACGGGCGCGAGTTATCGGTGGAAGCGCTGCGCGCGCATCTGAAGCAGCAGCTGCCGGAGTACATGGTGCCGTCCGCTTTTGTGTACTTGGATGCCTTGCCGCAGACACCCAATGGCAAGTTGGACCGCAAGGCGTTACCGGCTCCGGATCAAGAACGACCGGATCTCCAGGAGGCATATACTGCGCCAAGAACGCCGATAGAGGAGATTCTGACCGAGATTTGGGCGGAACTGCTTGGACTTCAACAGGTTGGTATCCAGGACGATTTCTTCGCACTCGGCGGACATTCGCTACTGGCAACTCAGCTCGTCTCCAGATTGGAAACGGCAGTCGGGATAACGCTGCCCCTGAGCCGGATTTTCGAGGCACGGACTGTTGCAGAACTGGCGCTGGATATCACAGTGTGTCTAACACAACGGCAGTAATGGGAGTACTGTAAGCGCCAAACGAACGACGGGGTTGCTCAGCTGATGCTGTTATAGATTGGTGAGTCCATTCCAATTCCATTAGTATCCTCATTACGCATAATTGGCGGTTATCATCAAGATCGCCTGTAAATATTGCGCCCTCGTCGGAGCATACCCTTACAGTTTTCCAGGAAGTCATCAAGCATATTTTCGATACGAAATTTCAGTCTGTGCTTTTGCAAGGATACCCATAAAAGTTCATCTTTATCTGTTGACAGACTGCGCTTATACCTGTCATTGCTCGCAAGGAAGTTATAAAGCGACATACCCTGTTCCATATTGTGATCTATAGTTCTGTAATGCGTGATGAAGCCGGGTTTCAATTTCCTGTTGAGTTCGTAGTTAAAACCACTTTGATAAAAATATACGCAACCATATTTCACAAAATTATACAGATAGCCTAAGTCGTGGGTACCTAGTCTTAAGCACACAAGTTGAATCTCTCCGTGACTGAATCGATCCTGTATGAGGGTTTGATGAAACTTCAGAAAAAAAGTATTCTCAAAGCAGCCACTATGGCCTTTGCTGTTCCAGTATATTCTGTGCCATTCGGACAGCCTGGATAAATAGTCCAGCGCTTCCTCTTTTGACGTTGCCGTGGAAAATCGCAACTCCCCGAGTTTTTCACATTCGCGGACAGCTCGCCTGATCTGGTAGCGCGTATTACTGCTTAAGCTGTCAAGATATGATTTACCCGTTCGCCGTATCTCTTCCAGGTTCACGTACCAGGATGGGAGTGCCTTCCGCGTTTTCAGGTCAAGTTTGAAGCGTCTGGTCAGCTCAGGATCCGTTAACGGGCTATCTGAATCAACGGCACTAATCAGTATTTCATCCCAATCGGCAAACTGCTCGCGCAGATGCTGAAGACAAGCTGCCGTTATTTCGGCCCGGCACTCCTGTTTGACAAGGAAATCGTTGCACTCGATAGTCAATAAATCGTAGTCCAGATCCCCGGTCTCATGTACTAACAGCGTTTTTGAAGGGATGAGGAAAGTTTTTCTTGACTGTGTGTTTTTCACAAGGAGTGCAAGACCGACAATCTCACCTTTGTATTTTGCGCTTAATATCCGTGGTCTTATTGTGTCCGGCAACAGTTTCAGCCATGTCTGAATCCAGCCCCAGGACAGGAAATAAGCTGGTTTTACACTGTTTTCCAATTGCATCCACTGCGATGCCAATGCCTGAATTTCAAATGTTTCAGAGACTGACACATCGATAAGGTCAGTTGAAATCGTTTCTGCGAAGCTCACACTTCCACCTGCCCTGGATACGCTAACACATTCTTTTAAGTGGATACCCGCGAATTATCAAGCGAGCAACATCTTCAGCACCCTCATGGGAACGGGGCCTGAACGAGAACACCAATGATCTCATACGCCAATACCTGGCTGGAGGGAACGACTTCCAGCCACATAAAACCACAGGATGCCCACAATATCATGGGCAAATTCAACAATCGACCCACAAAATGTCTTGGCTTAAAACCGCCAAATCAGGTAGTTTTCGGCATCGATTCATCGATCGCACTGGCAAGTTGAACCCGCGGATTATCATCGCTGCCAGCCAGACGAGCATCGGCACTCACTTACGGATGTCCTTTCGTGCCAAACAAGCCGGTCCCGCAACAGCCTTTTTCGTGTAAGGAAAGGCTGTCCGAGAGTAGCGGACAGCATCCCGTAATCAGGGTTCTTTGTCGGCACGTAAGTTACTTAGCAGGGTATCGATATCTTTATCGGGTAATTGCTCAAGTCTGGACATGAGTTGTTCTATACCTTCATGCTCCGGCTCTGCCGGTAACTCCGGATTGCCAGAGGAGCGGGGCTGCTCATGCCCGGATAACTCCGAGACATGCATTGCGTCAGGAAATACACGAGATACAGCATCCTCGCAATTACTGCGAAGATACTCAACAAACTGCGAGATGGTAGGCGCCTGAAAAAGAGCAACTATCGGCAGTGTTTCACCTAATTTCTGTTGCAGCCGGTTGATGAACATGGCGCCACAAATGGAATCACCTCCCAGTGAAAAGAAATTATCGTGGATACCAACGGTGACCAGACCGAGTTCTTCACACCAGAGACCGGCAATAAATTGTTGTAACTGAATTTGCGGGGCAACAAAAGCTTCGTCGATATCCGGCCGATCCTGACGCCGGTGCATTGCAACAGCCACCGCAATCTGTTCAGGTTCAGCCAACTCAACAGCAATCTGTTGCCAAAGCTCCGGGTCGGCAATGGCAGCCGATCTGGCCCCTTCTACCACAGGCTTGAGCGGGGATATATCGGGCGATAGCGTCGATGACGGAAAATCCAGAGCAGCGACGAAATCGGCAGGATAGACGAACTCATAGCCTTCTGCATCGAGCGCGGGCCGTCGGTACTCACCACCGACACATTCGAGAAAGTCCACGGCCGGTTGATTTTGGCGGGTAGGCCGAAACGGGACAATGACCCGGCTCATCCCCTGCCCGCGGGCAACCAAGCCCAATTGAGCCAGCATCCGATGTTCCACACCCCGACCCAGAACACGGCAGCTGAGTAAAAAAGTATCGGCACGGACGGCATCATCTTCCAGGTCGTAAATCAGCACTCCTACTAAGCCATAATCGCCGAAGCGATCACTGACATGGGTAACGAGAACCTGTTGGCTTTGTGAAAAGCGGATTCTGTTTATATCGCTCTCCGTGCGGCGCACAGACGTCATATTGAACTGGTTGGTCCGCTGCGTTAACTGGGCTACCCGTCCCTGCTGTTGGACGGCCATGGGCGTGATATCAATTTCAAGTTCAAGGCCGGCAAGAAAATCGGTGAAATTTATGCTGACTTGCCGGAAACGATCCCGTTCCATATTCTGCTGATACAGCGCAGTCCGTTGGAGATCTTCATGCGTGACGTGAAGGTGGTCAAAGGGCCAGACGTGGTCAAGGAATTTCGGGATGCGATCGGGTTCTGCTGGAAGCTGTAATGTCAGCACTTCGGGCAACTCAGCCTGAATTGCGGCACATTCAACCGGATTGTCATCTACCACGATGAAACTATCCAGCCCCAGCTGCAACTCCTGAGCCAGGGCCTGGATATTCGCCGACTTTGGCTGCCAATTAATCCGCCGGGAGACGATATGATTCCGATGCAAGAGCATATCAGACCGTTGATCAAATACAGACAAAACATCTTCCTCTGTATTCTTGCTGACCAGACATAGAAGCATGCCAGCCTTGAACTGTTCGATCATAAATGCCTGCAAGCGGAGATAGGGACCGGAGAGTTCAACTCCTTGTGCGCCTGCCTCGCCGACAACGCCTTGCCACAGGGTATTGTCACAATCAAGAACAATGACCTTGTACGGAGAACGACGCAGCGCAGCTATTTTACGCGCGAGCAGTGTCCCCAAAGCGTTATAAAAGAGCGGTGTATAAGGTATATGACCCAGTCTATCCGACCAGGCATCCTCATATACCTCAAGCGGATATATGGTCAGGGTCTCATTCCTGCAAAACAGATGGACATCCCCCACCCCTTCTAGACCCGACCGCAGAATGGCCTCCAGCTCGTCAAAAACAAATTTATGCTGCTCACCCACGGCCTCAGGACAAAGAAATACCAGATAAGATGCGCTGCTTCGGGCGGCCGCCTGCGACAGCGCTTGGACCAGGTCATGGGCATTACGTTCAACAGTGGCCGGCTCCAACTCCCCGCCGCTGACGTCCTGTCTGCTGTCATAGCGCAGCCAATCAGAAAACCTGATCAAGAGAATGTTATATCCGGCCTCGTTTCGGGAGAGAAGAGAATTGGTATCCAGGAGTTGCTGAAAAACCTGGTTATATGGGGCAAAGGTGATTTCCGCCGAAACAGCCAACTTCTCCAGCCAGAACGCCAGCGTATCTGCAACCGGTTCCGCCGTAAAGGTGGCAACTAGAGTCAGCTTCAACTGCGTCATTGAAATTCCTTCAAACCACACCACACAGAATATGCCACGGCCGCAGTGGCTAATCCGTTGAATATAGTGTGAAATAACTGGCCATCTGTTTTTTTATAGAACCGCTAACGATCCAATGGATTCTTCCGTCCTTTTTATCATTGTCCATCATAGCTGCGGCTTAGTCAATTTTCCGGCATATTTTGCTTTACAAAACATTCATTCAACCACCCGATAACCTGACTTACCAATTTATCCCGGTCAGATGCCATTAGGTAAGCATGGTGGGCATCTTTGTTAATCAGTATTTTCAATCGCCCCTTGAAATCTACGGATGGAAATGCGTGCTCCATCTGCTTGGTGTAATTATAGCGGTTGCTCTCTGCCCCCGAAAATACGAAGAGAAGATTCACGCCCCTAGCAACCAATGCCATGAAATCCTTCCGGGTTTTTTCTTTAGGCGGCAATACCCACCAGTGAAATCCATCCGATGTCCTGGCCGATGTCCTGGCTTCTTTTTTTCCTGTTTCAGATTTGCTGATCAGGTTGCGGCCCAGTCTCAGCACCAAGCTCATCACACGCTTCGGGTTCAAGGCTTTTGGCCCATAACGCCTGGCATAGAACTGCCATGTTGGATAGGCATAACCGCCCAGGAAGACACATCCCTCTACACGGTCGTCGACAACCGCCACCTTGTGAGCGTTGTTTGCACCCGTGCATAAGCCCATTGCAACAAAACGTTTTGTTCCCTTCCTGTCTGTCAGCTCATCCATCGCACTCTTTATATCTGCGATCGTCCTGTCGGCATCGTATCCTGTATCTCTGCGGGCTGGGCTGTCTCCCATGCCAGCCACATCGAACCTGAGAACAGGGTATCCGCAGGCAGCCAGTCGCCTGGCGGTTACGACATGCAGCCTGAACGGCCCGACGTGGTGATGCATCCCTGAATGCAAGATCAAAACACCTGGTGCATTCTCGATTTTTTCGTGCTGTTCCGGTTCTGAGATAATGCCAACAAGCTGCTTACCTTCCCCGAATGTAACAACTTTCTCTTTCACTGTTTATTTCTGCCCAGCTCGTTAGCGATAGCCCTGATTATATTACTGGCGATCAGGGCCTTGTCGACAGCAACCGGATCCTCCCAATCACCTCCGTCCGTAAATACCTGATATCCCCTCAATAAGCCCAGTGACTGTAAATGCTCCTTTAACTCAACATATTCCTGTCGTTCTTCCGAAACGAACAGGAAAATAGCCGCGGAGCTGAATTCCTTTTGATTCAATAAATTCAGCGCCTGGATATCCTCTAACATTCTTTCCGAGAACCTGAACCCGAAAAGCTCCGTCGGCTCTCCATTTGAGTTCTTTGACCAGGGATTTTTATAGTGTTTGTGGTCTTTCACCATCTTATGGTGAAGCCTGCGCAGGTTTTCGATATACGCAGCCCCATTGACCACCGGGTCCCATAACACCAGATTCCTGACCTTGTGTGCCTGCACAGGTGCCGTTGCGGCAATTGCCGCTCCGAAACGCAGCCCGACTAATGACACTTTCATAACTCCAGCCATGTCCTTGAGTTCTGTCAGTCCGGTATCAACATCGCTGTGCCACTGATCCATGCTCCCATCGACGCTCTCTCCCGCCGAATCTCCGCTCCCGTAATAATCAAAACGCATGCAGTGCAAACCAGTTTTAGCCAGTTGGCTGGTCAGTTGCCTGAAAGCCCAGTGACTGCGCATGTATTCTTGTGCCACCGGGTAGCACAACAGCACACTCTCATCCAGTGTGGCGCTGGATCTGGGTGGATCGTAAACGCCATATAAGGGCCTATCGGAATCGCCAAAATAATAAGGATGCATTAACAGGCTCCGGAACCTTTTTGATTAAGGTCATGCTTCAGAAAATCCCAATCGTTTTTTTATTTTACCGAACAGACCTGCCGAAGGCCCGGTGGGCTCGCCGGGCAGGCTGTCCTGCGCACTGACCGGTGCCATGCTGTCACAGTACTCCGCGAGCTGCTCCAGATTATTGAGCAGGATCTCTCGTGGCCTCAATACCCTATCAAGTCTATCCCTGATGCAGGTTATCAAATGTATGGACAGCAAGGAATGTCCACCCATGTCGAAGAAGTTATCGTGAATGCCAACGCGGCCCACGCCGAGCACTTCTTGCCAGATCGCCGCGAGTGCCCGCTCCGTTTCTGTCCGCGGCGCTATATAGACATCCTCTTCCAGCGCACCGGCACTGAAGGGAGATGGCAGTGCCTTGCGGTCGATCTTGCCGTTGGGCGTCATCGGGAACGCCTCCAGTTCCACCACATGTTGTGGAATCATGTAGTCCGGCAGTGTGCTGCGCAGATGCTTGCGCACCTCGGTCACTGTTACATCCTGTCCCGGCAGTGTAACGATGTAGGCTACCAGACGCACATCCCCGGGACGGTCTTCACGCACTGCCACGACGCCCTGCTTCAACGCCGGATGTGTCGCCAAACCTGTCTCGATTTCACCCAGCTCGATGCGGAACCCGCGCACCTTGACCTGATTATCCAGGCGTGTCAGATAGTCCAGCCGACCACCGCGCATGTAGCGCACCTGATCGCCGGTCCGATAAAGGCGACCACCTGGTTGATCCGCGAAGGTATCCGCCACAAAGCGCTCCTGCGTCAGATCCGGCGCATGTAGATATCCTCGTGCGACACCACGCCCCCCGATGTACAGTTCGCCCGGCACACCCAGCGGTACGGGCTGCATGCCCTTGTCCAGCACGTATACTCGAGTATTGCCTATCGGGCGACCGATCAGGACAGGACCTTCCCTTTCAGTTACGTACTCGCAGGTAGACCATACCGTGGTTTCCGTCGGGCCGTACATGTTCCACACTCCACCGACCCGATCCACCAGTTCGTTAACCAGGTCTCGCGGCAACGCTTCACCACCCGCTAAAACCTTGAAACCCTCGCTGCCTTGCCAGCCTGCCGACAACAATATCCGCCAGGTGGCCGGCGTAGCCTGCATCAAGGTCGCACCCGTTTCGTTCAAAGCCGATAACAGTTGATCTCCGTCGCCGCTCACTTCGCGGCTGACGATCTGCACACGCCCGCCGACGGTCAATGGCAGGAATAATTCCAGCACGGCAATGTCAAACGACAAGGTGGTTACTGCCAGCAATACGTCCCGGGCACTCATCCCTGGTTTACGAGCCATACTATTGAGAAAATTGACCACCGCACCGTGGTGTACCTGGACACCCTTGGGCTTGCCTGTCGAACCCGAGGTATAGATCACGTAGGCCAGGTATTCCGGCCGGACGGCCGCCGCCGGTCTGTTCGTCGCCAGCTGGCTGATACTGTTCCAGTCGCTGTCGATGCAAACCAGCTGTGCCTGGTGCTCCGGCATTCGCTCCAGCATCGAATCCTGAGTCAACAGGACGCGCACCCCGGCGTGCTCCAGCATATAAGCCAGGCGCGCCCCTGGATAGTCTGGATCCATAGGGACATAAGCACCACCAGCCTTGAGCACACCCAACAGGGCTACCAGCATCAGTTCCGATCGTTCCAGCGCCACCCCCACCAGCACATCCGCCCCCACACCTAGCGTCTGCAGGTGATGCGCAAGCTGGTTGGCCTTTTGGTCCAGCTCCTGGTAACTCAGATGCCTGTCTTCAAAACCAACCGCCAACGAGGCCGGCGTCCTGTCCACCTGTGCTTCAAACAGATGGTGAATGCACTGATCCCCGGGATAGTCAGTCGCCGTCGCATTCCAGTCCACCAACAGCTTCTTACGTTCAGCCTCGCTCAGCATCGGTAACTCGCCAACCGGTTGATCAGGATCTGCAAGAAAACCTTTCAGCAGGGTCTGAAAATGGTCTGCCAGACTCTCCGCAGTGGCCGCATCGAACAGGTCCGAGTTATATTCCAGCATGCCTCGCAGCCCGTCCGACTTCTTGATCATCGCGAGTGTCAGGTCGAATTTTGCCGTCACCCTCTGCGCAGATTGCACACTCGGCTTGATACCCGGCAGGTCCAGTACGGCAGGCGGCGCATTTTGCAGTATAAACATCACCTGAAAAAGCGGGTTGCGGCTCAGGTCGCGCTCCGGCTGCAGTTCTTCCACCAGCTTGTCAAACGGCAGATCCTGGTGCGCATAAGCCCCCAGCGCCACTTCACGTACCCGTCCCAGCAACTCCATAAACGTCGGATCACCCGAGAAGTCCGTGCGCAACACCAGCGTGTTGACAAAAAGCCCGATCAGACCTTCGACCTCAACCTTGTTGCGTCCCGCGATCGGGCTGCCCACCACAATGTCGTCCTGGCCGCTGTAACGCTGCAACAGCAACTGGAACGCCGCCAACAGTGTCATGAACAAGGTCACCCCGGCCCGCTGACTCAATGCCTCCAGCCCTTTGGTCAGCGACTCAGGCAGATCAAACCCGATCAGCGCCCCCCGGAAACTCTGCATCGCAGGACGCGGCCGGTCGGTGGACAGATCCAGGACCGGCAGATCCTTCAGCTGTTCGCGCCAGTACGACAGCTGTTTGTCCAGCACCGCGCCCTGCAACCAGTCACGCTGCCAGATCGCGTAGTCCGCATACTGGATCGGCAACGCGGGCAGCGGTGAGGGCTCGCCCTGAAAACAGGCACCATAGAGTGCCGACAACTCTCGCATCAGCAAATTCATGGACCAGCCGTCGGCGATTATATGGTGCACGGTCAGCACCAGTACATGCATCCTCTCCCCAAGCCTCAGCAGCCTTGCACGCAACAGCGGTCCCTGGGCAAGATCAAAGGGAATGCCTGTCTCGGACTGCACCTGCTTTTGCAGCTCCGTCTCCCGTTCCTCTTCCGCTACGCTGCCAAGATCATCCACTGGCAATGGCACTTTCAATTTCGGCGCTATCACCTGCACCGGGTCACTGCCTTCCATTCCGAAACACGTGCGCAATGTCTCGTGACGCTCCACAAGCGCGTTCAGCGATCCCTCCAGTGCTTCCACATCGAGCAGACCTTCCATGCGAACCGCCGACGGGATGTTGTATAGCGAACTGTTCGGCTCAAATTGATCGAGAAACCACAAACGCCTCTGGACGAAACTCAGCGGTGCATTCCCTGAGCGGCAGACGGGACGCAGGGTTGGCTGTTTTGACTTCCTGATCTTCTCGGCCATGAGCAGGCGTTTGAGGATCTCGGACTTATGCTGAATCAGATCGGCCTGCACTTCCGAGATCACACCAGCGGGTGCATCATAATGCAGGCGGTTGTTTTCGACCCACAACCGTATACCAAGCCGTTCCAGTCTGGAACTCAGGTCACTGGCGCTCATAGTTCTCCGCTCTCGCGCAGGCCACTACCAGGACCTGGCATCGATGACACATCAAAGTCGGCCCACAGGGCAGCGTCAAGATAGGCCGCCAACTCCGCCACCGAAGGGAAATCAAAGATTACATCCAGCGGCACCTTGATATCAAAGCCCGCTTCAAGTCGGTTAAGAAGCTGAACGGCCAGCAGCGAATGGCCGCCGAGGCCGAAGAAGTTATCATGAACCCCCACCCTCTCCAGCTTCAGCAACGTGCACCAGATTTCTGCTATGCACTGCTCCGTGGAATTGCGCGGAGCAATGAAAGTTGCTTCCGCTAGTGACTCGTCCGGTTGAGGCAGGGTATCACGATCGATCTTGCCATTAGGGGAAAGCGGGAGCGCTTCCAGAAACAAATAGTGAGCCGGCAGCATGTAGTTCGGAACGCGTTCTTTTAAATAATCACCCAGTTGCACAGCATCTGGCTTGCGTCCATTCTGAGCCACTACATAGGCCAGTAGCCGCTTTTCGCCGGATCTATCCTCGCCTACTGCGACCAGCGATTTTCTTACCGTAAAATGACCTTCTAGAGCGCTCTCTATTTCGCCTGGCTCAACCCGGAAACCCCTGATCTTGATCTGGTGGTCCGTGCGGCCCAGAAATTCTATATTGCCGTCTGGCAGGTAACGCACCTCATCACCTGTTTTGTATAAACGGGATTGCCGGTCTTCACTGAAAGGATTTTCGATGAATTTTTCTGCCGTTAATTCCGCTTGATTCAGATACCCTCGCGCCAAACCCTCGCCGCCGATATACAGTTCTCCTCGTACGCCGACTGGAACCGGATTCCTGTTCCGATCCAGAACATATACTTTTGTATTTGCAATCGGGCGACCGATAGGCACCGAAGCAAGACGCTCATCCAGTACCCGTGGTATGGGGTAACAACAAGCAAACGTGGTGCTTTCTGTTGGTCCATAGCCATTGACGAATGCAGTCCCCGGCAGAGACTCCAGGGCACGTCGCACATGCGATACCGACAGCGCCTCTCCACCGGTTAGCAATTGCTGCACGCCTGAAAGTATTTGTGGCGCTTCATCAATGATCATGTTGAACAGCGACGCTGTCAGCCACAACGTGGTAACCCGCTGTCGCTGTATCACCGACCCTAAACGCTCTATCGCAGGTACATCCTGCGCAAATATGATACAGCGGGCGCCGTGTAGTAATGCCCCCCACAGCTCGAACGTCGATGCATCAAACGATACAGGCGCCAGGAGCAGATGCACCCGGTTGGCATCCAGGCGCACATAATCGGCGCCGCAGACCAGCCGCAATACCGCACGATGGGGAACCATCACTCCTTTTGGTGTACCCGTTGATCCCGATGTGTACATGACATAGGCAAGATTGTCCGCAACGGTTTGGTGTGGCGGGTTATCCTGTTCTTCCTGTGCGATCAAGGGCCAGTCACGGTCCAGACAGACTGTCTGTCCCGTGCAGTCTGTAAATCTTGATAGCAGCGACTGTTCTGTTAATAACACCTGAACATTCGTGTCTCGCAGCATGAACGCCAGCCGCTCGCGGGGATAGGCGGAATCCAGGGGAACATAGGCCCCCCCGGCTTTGAGAATGCCCAGGATGCCGGTCACCAACTCGATCGATCGGTGCATGGCGATACCCACCAGGCTATCCGGGCCAATTCCAAGTTTTCGAAGATGATGAGCAAGCTGATTCGCCAGCGCATTCAGCTCTTCATAACTTACCCGCTGTTCATCCATTACCAGTGCCGTGGCATCCGGTGTCAGCGCCACCTGCGCTTCAAACAAATGGTGAATACACTGGTCTCTGGGATAGTCAATTGCGGTCGCATTCCACTGTTCCAGAAGTTGCCGCCGCTCAGAATCAGTCAAAAGCGGCAACCCGGTGATCGCTTGAGCCGGATCAGCCAGCGCTCCTACAAGCAGGGTCCGGTAGTGTTCAGCCAGACACACAATCGACGCCTGTTCAAACAGGTCGGTGCAGTATTCCCAGAACCCTGACAGATTACCATTCTTTATGTTGATGCACAGAGACAAGTCAAACTTGCTGGTACCGTTTGAAATCTTTATCGGGGTGACTCTAGTGCCTTGAAAATGAAGCCCTGCTTCCGGTGTATTCTGGAGTACAAATGCAACCTGAAACAGCGGCGTTCGGGAAAGATCCCGGTCCTGGTGCAGTTCGGCAACGAGTTCCTCGAAGGGCATGTCCTGGTAGCTGTAGGCGTCCAGAGCAACTTTTTTCACGCGCCGTACGATTTCCATAAATCCCGGGTTCCCGGACAAATCCGTTCGCAGCACATTTGTGTTGGTGATAAAGCCAATCAAGGACTCCAGTTCCGGCAGTGTACGATTGGCAATGGGCGAGCCAATCAAAATATCAAGCGCCCCTGTGTAGCGGTGCAGCAACACATTGAGCAATGCTGTCAGCAAGATGAACAGGGTGATGTCATGTTCCCGGCAAAATTCGTGAACGGTTTCTGAAAGCTCGGGGCCAAGATCAAATTGCAACTTGTTACCGCGGTCACTTTGTATCGCCGGTCGGGGAAAGTCTGTCTGCAAGTCTAGCGGGTCCAGAGAGCCGGATAGCTGTTCGCGCCAGTAACTGAGCAGGGATGCTCGTCGCCTACCGGAAAACGATGCACGCTGATAGCGCGCAAAATCTGTATACTGAAAAGGCAATTCGGGAAGCTCCGGTATCTGACCACGTCTGAATGCTTCATAGCAGCGTGTCAGTTCATCGCGGAGCACGCGGCATGACCAGCCGTCCGCTACGATATGGTGCAGCACTATCAACAGGACATGCTGGTCTCCCGTGAGCTTGACAAGCATTGCCCTGAGAAACGGACCCGCTGACAAATCAAAAGGGGTCCTTGCCGCCTCTGTTATCCTCTCGATTGCAATATTTTCCCTGTCTTGACGGGGACTGGATCCAAGGTCCACGAAAGTCGTGGACACTTCTGCAGATGCATTCGTGTCCTGAATCCACGCGCCGTTGGATTCTCTGATACGCATCTTCAGGACCTGATGACGGTTAAGGATTGCCTGCAGTGCAGCATTCAGAGCACACATATCAAGCGGCCCATCTATGCGCCAGGCCCGATAAACATTGTATTGTGCGCTATTGGGCCGAAGTCGATCAAGAAACCACAGGCGCTGCTGGTTATACGACAAAGGCGCTGGCAAACCCGATTCACCCGCTGCCTGCATTATTCCGGCGGGTGTCTGCGTCCTGCCTTTAAACTGTATCTCGAGCAGTCGCCGCTTTACTGGCGACAGTTGTTCCATCCTGTATTCGAGGCCCTTTTGCAGATTGCATTTTGAAATATCGCCCTTGCTCATTGTGTTGCCAATTGGTGCCTTGAATATTCAGTGATTGGTTATTCGATTTATAGCGATCTTCAGAAGAGCGCCGCCTTTAAAGTTCTGACATATATTTTTCGTAGGGATCTACGCTTACGTTGATACAGGTCGGCTTGTCAGATTTCAACGCACGTTCTAATGCAGGACGAAGCTGCTCAGGATGATCAACGTATTCCCCATGGGCGCCGAATGCCTCGGCAATCTTCTCATAACGGATTCCAGGCTCAAACATCGTAACACGCTCATGCCCCGGCGGGTAAAGCTTTCGTTGCATAAGGCCGCCCGATATGCCTTCATTGTTAACAACCACCACAATCACCGGCACTGCACAACGAACCGCCGTTTCCAGCTCCATTGCGGAAATACCAAAAGCCATGTCGCCGCTTATGATCACAACAGGCCGCGATGGGTCGCCAAGCCTGGCACCGATACCGAACGGAATGCCCACTCCCATGCACCCGTTAGTACCTGCCGTAAATCTAGAAAACGGCATCTGTCCGGGAATAACATGCTGGGCAGCCATCATGCTGATATTACCGTCCGCCACCAGGATCGTGTCTGCCGAAATCGACTCTTTCAACTCTTTCATCAGCCGGTAGGAGGACATTGGAAGCCGGTCTGACGTAGCGCGCTCTTCCACAATAGCCCTCTGTCTCTCACGAGCCGCCGCAAGAGAGGTATGCCAGAGCTCTCGGGCAGTGAGCAATTCGTTTTCCGGCTGTTCGTGCAGGGCAGGTCTCAAACTGGCGACAAAGTCACCGGCGTCAGCAACAATGCCAAGGCAGACCTTGTCGTTTTTCTTGACCTCCTCAGGATCTATATCTACCTGTATGACTTTTGCACGCGGATTAATCTGGCTGCCGAAGCGGAACGTCCAGTTGAGCCGTGCACCCAGCACAAGAACGACATCGGCCGTCGCCTGCAACTGCTGTTTTGCGCGATTGAAGCAGAGCGGGTGTTCATCAGGAAGTATACCTCGGCCCATGGGAGAACTAATAAAAGCAATGCGATGCTGCTCGATCAATCCGGCAAGGTCACCGGCTACCAGGCTCCATCGTGTTCCCTTTCCGAGGATGAACGCCGGCTGCCTTGCATTGCGTAGCAGTGCAGCTGCCCGGTCGATCTCGTCCTGCTTTATGGTGATTTTGGCGGTTGGGCTGCCAGGCGACTCAACAGATCTGCATGTGCATAGCATGCGCAAAACATCTTCCGGGATATCCAGATATACCGGACCAGGCCGGCCTGTAGTAGCCAATCCGAACGCCTCGTTGATAATGCGCGGGATGTCGCCGGCTTCACCTACACTCCGGCTCAATTTTGTGATTGATTTATACAATTCCGCGGCGTCAAGTTCCTGAAAACCATCCTGCCCGCCGGCGACTCCTGTGCGACGGCCACCAATTACGATGACCGGCCAGGCATTGTCTCTTGCGACCAGCAACCCGGTGGCAACATTGGTAACAGCCGGACCAGCCGAAACGATAACAATTGCATTTATCCTTCCAGCAACGTAGTTGTGGGCAATAGCCATGAGTACCGCAGCCTGTTGATGGCGGACACCTATAACCCGGATACCCGCGTCAACGGCTGCTGCCAGCATCTCCTGCACAGGGATACCGGAGACTGTGTAAATGTGTGTAACCCCATTGGCAAGGAGTGCCTGGACCACCAGTTGTTGTCCATTTATTATCGTGCGGCTGGATATCAAATCCAGCAGCGCTCTTTTTTCCGGCGACAGTTTCTTTAAGCGATCGCTGATATTGCCTTGTTGAGGCGCAGACTTGTCAGGCATGAAATCAGATCATTCCGAGTCGCTTGCAGACTTTCCCTGGATGGATGCAGTAGCCAGCGGCAATTCATGTCTGAAACCTGCACTGCTGCCGGGTGAAACCAGACCTTCACAATTCTGATTCAACAGTTGCGTACAACTCTTAACATCCATGCTTCCAGGCCGCAGCACCGCTAACCGGCCATCATCCTGTTTGAGTGCTGACATCGTCGCGTTAACCGCGTCGTGTGCCGCAAACAGGCAGGGCGTGCTGTAATTGACCAGCGACACCCCTGCGCTGGATAACTGGTCCAGCGTTGCAGGCGGGGATTTCCCGCCAGCTATCTGGTTAAATACCAGGGGACAATCGACTTCATTTCGCAAATTCCGCAGCAAATCAAGATCCTGTACGCCTTCGACAAGGACTGCATCGGCACCTGCCGCGGCAAATCTGTGTGCACGGACCACGGCCTCATCAGGTTCAATAGCATCCGTCCGTGCCACGACGAACAGGTCATTACGCGTGTCCAGTACCCGTTGCAATTTGTCAACGAATCCATCCAGCTCCATAATCTGTTTACCGTCCAGGTGACCACATTTACGCGGACGCTGCTGGTCTTCGAGTACCACACCGGAAGCACCAAGCGCCTCCAGCTGCCTGACGACGTGGCAGGCGACTTCCACGTCAGCATAGCCGTCGTCAATATCAACAACGACATGGTGCAAAGGCAGGATTGCCCTGACACGCTGCACGAAAGCCACAATATCGGGCCAGGCTATGTACCCGATATCGGGAAGCCCGTAATAACTTGCGGCAAAGCTGAAGCCACTGATAAAGATTCCATCAAAATGCCGGCCTGCGACCGATGCCGAAAACACATCGTAGACACCTATCAGAGGTATAATGTCTCGGCGCTGAAGATCAATTCTCAAACGATCCCCGGGATTTGATAGCATAATTCTTAATCCTTATATGTGGTGTTGCTGTCCTTACCAAGTTCCTCAGCCAGGACTTGTGCCGCCTCTTCTTCCGACAGTGTTTCCAGTTCCGCCAGAATATCCGAGATAGCTTCCGAATCAACATAGTCTGCCGATGCCGCTATATACTCAGACAACTCGGCTATCGTAGGTTTGTGAAACAGCGTAATGATCGGGAGTTCCACGTGCATGCCGGCCTGAAGCCGCCCGATTACCTGTGTGCCGCGGATCGAGTCACCACCCAGAGTGAAGAAGTTATCGTTTATACCAATCCTCTCCAGGCCGAGAACCTCGGAGAAAACATCCGCGATCGTCTGTTCAAGATCGTTTCGCGGCGCCACATACTGTCGATCCAGCTGTTCGCTCAGAAGTTCAGCCAGCCCAATACGTTTAAGTTTGCCGGTGGCCCCCTTGGGGATCACATCGACAATAAGCACCTGGCTGGGCACCTTGTAATCCGCCAGTTGCTCAAAAGCGAACGCACGAATGGCCGATTCGGTCAATCCGGATTCCGGTGATACAACCACGGCAGCTGCGAGATCCTCTCCGAGTGCTGGGTGCGGAACCGCAAACGCCACAGCCTGGCGGACACCGGCAAGACCCATCAGGACCTCATCGATTTCCCTCGGTTGTATATTCTCACCGCCACGATTAATGATTTCCTTGAGCCGGCCTGTGATGAACAGATAACCATCAGGGTCAATATGACCCTGGTCACCTGTTCTGAACCAGCCGTGGTGAAAACTCTTCTTGTTCGCTTCGGGGTTGCTTTCATACCCAGCCGTAACATTTCCACCACGGATAGCGATTTCACCCGTCGCACCCTGCTCCAACAGATTACCCGCTTCATCCATTATCGCCAATTCAGGACCTGCGGGCAGACCCACAGATCCGGCCTTGCGTTCCCGTGGCGGCAGCGGATTACTTGTCATCTGGTGTGTGGCCTCGGTCATTCCGTAGGCTTCTATCACCGGACAATCAAACATTGTCTCCAATTCCTTCATAACGCTGGGCGCAAGAGCTGCGGAAGACGACCGGATAAATCTCAGTGCGGTATCAGCAGGTCTGCGGTCTCGTGATCTTGCTTCGCACAGTATCACCTGGTGCATCGTCGGTACCGCTGAATACCAGGTCGGGCGAAATGTTTCCAGCCAATCAAAGAAATTATCGGGTTCAAGGCCTGCTGTACATACCACGCGCCCCCCTGTTGCAAGCGGCGCGACCAGGCCCGCAATCAGGCCGTGTATGTGGAACAGCGGCATGATATTCAGTCCGCAATCACTACTGTCAAGACCAAGAGCGCGGACAATATTCCCGGCAGACAACGCGATGTTGGCATGACTCAATGGAACCTGTTTCGGTCTTGACGTGGTTCCCGACGTATGCAATACAAGTGCGACTGAACTTTGATCGACAGTATGAGTATCACCCGGGTGATCATCACTTTCCACACCTGATCTACCCGGTAACGTAAAAATGCCTGCGGCGGCATCCGGTAGGGAAACGAGATCGATGACGGTGGCTCCATACGAAGGCGCCAGATCGCGCGCCGGTGTATCCAGGCGGGAATCGACCAGCAGCACCTTGGGACGGAGATCGGAGAAATAGAATTCCAGCTCTTTTGCGCGGTAGGCCGGGTTTAGGGGTGCCGCGCTGGCGACGCTTGCAGCCGCGAGAAAAGCAACCGCCATTTCGGGCCCGTTCGGCAGCAGCAGGGCGACCCGGTCAGTAGGACAGACGCCGGCTGCCTTCAGCACGTTTACGGTATAAGACACCTGTTCCCACAAACTGTTATAGGAGAGTGCCTGACGAGAGGGTGCTTCTATAGCGGGCATAGCCGAAAATGCGTTGGCCTGATATGCCAGCAGTTCGGGTAATGTCGTGAACGGGGATAAGGAATTTTCAGTGATGCTCATAAATTCACATTCCAACAAAAGAGTGCAATTAGCAGAAACCAGCCATACGTTAGTTATTATTCGTCACAATAAGCATGTTTATTTAATGAAAAATTTGGAAGGCACCCAAGGCTGTACTTTTTCTGCTGGTTTTACTGCGATAAAATAACAAGCCATCCTTATTTTATAATTATAAAACAGATAGTTGCGACCTACAGGAAATAGTTCGACGGCGGCAATCTGAAGACCTGGCGGTTTAACTTGTGCCGACGACTCTCTGCGCTCGGTGCAGGACGAACCACCATACAGACACCTGGAAGGCTATCGTATTTTAGCAACAATCTAGTGCGCTGGTGGAAAGCGGCCCATATTTTCGCAATTATCGTCGCATAGGCCCACTATGCGCCAAACAATTACGAAATTTTAACTCAATCTCCCACCTTTCTCGCCAACATCACCTGACTCCGCTCGATCCCCGATACCTTGCGTTCTCCCGCTTGGGCAGTCGCCTACCCTCACCCAGTGGGCAACACTATCCAGTTTCACAGACTCCTCTCCGATCCCAAGGATCTGGGTTTTACTCGACACGAAGACATCATGTTTTGACCTGCCCTCTCAATTATGGCTCTGTGTTTAGGTGTTCCCATCTCAACATAACCCACGTTCGTTGAGATGGGCAGGTCAAAACATATCAGTCGGCTTATCGGAATGGCTATAATGGAATTCGGACGAATTTTTTGAAGGGACAAGCTTGAGACAGCAGGATCAGAGCCAAGTGACAGTACTCAAGGAACTGCGTGCCCTCCCTGCCTTGGTTGTTACGACCCGTCCATGGAGCTATCTAGAGAGATGTCAGCTAACTGCACAGTAATATCCAAGGTTAATTGCTCAATTACAGGGTATTCGAAGATGGAGCGCAGCGGGATGTCCAGGTCCAACTCATTGCGCAGACGAGCGATCACTCGAGTGGCCGACAGCGAATGGCCGCCCAGCTCAAAGAAATTGTCATGGATGCCAATGCGATCAATCTGTAATACGTCCTGCCACACTTCCACGAGGATCTCCTCCAACCCGGTGCGCGGGGCCACATAGCTCGTGCC
>Ga0070726_10001088_pt1 | contig 28610 bp, 21 predicted proteins | sample tdAd471_FD_67275 | JGI IMG/M metagenome (GOLD analysis project Ga0070726, IMG submission 67275) | Marine sediment microbial communities from the Atlantic coast under amendment with organic carbon and nitrate - tdAd47.1 | ecosystem: Environmental > Aquatic > Marine > Coastal > Sediment | place...
CCCTCGCGGGCGAGCTCGGTCAGGTCGCGCCCGAAGGCGTCGAGGGCCGGGGTCTTCGACTTGCGGTTCGGCTTGTCGCCGCCGCTCGACGGCGAACTCTCGCTGCTTGACATATCGGCTCCCAGGAGCTCGAGCACCTCTTCGCGGACGTCTTCGAGCTTGAGGTTGAGGTTCATGAGGACTTGCGCGGCAACGCCTTCGTTCTCCCGGATCAGCCCCAGGAGCAAGTGCTCGGTCCCGATGTAGTTGTGGCGCAGGTTGGTGGCCTCCTCCGAGGCCAGCTCCAGCACCTTCTTCGCGCGGGGAGTGAACGGCAGCTGGCCCATGGCGACCATGGTCTGCCCGTCCTCGACGATCTTCTCCACCTCGACCCGGATCTTGTCGGGGTCGACCTCGAGGTTGCGCAGCACGTTGGCGGCGACCCCCGAGCCTTCCTGGATTAGCCCCAGGAGAATGTGCTCGGTCCCGATGTACTGGTGGTTGAAGCGCTGGGCCTCTTGGCGGGCCAGCCCCATGACCTTCCGAGCCCGGTCCGTGAAGCGGTCTAGCATGTCTCCTCCGCGCGCCCGGCTGGAGCCCGCAACGCGCCGCGCTGACTAAGGCGCACGGCGACTTACGCGTCCATCCGAGGGCCCGAGCATTGTAGCGCCTGCGGCGGGATTCGGGAGTCAGACGGGGAAGGCCGGTTCAACTGGCCGTCCCCCGGGTCAACTCGAGGGTCCCCCGGCGGATCGCCTCGAGGTCGACCCCGCTGGCGGTCAGCAGCCCCGCGCCCCGCCCCCCGCGGATCAGGGCCAGCAGCAGGTGCTCGGTGTCCATGAAGGTCTGGCCGAGGGTGTCGGCCTCCTCCGCGGCTCTGGCGACCACGAGCCTGGCCTCCTCGCTGAAGGGGATCGTCTCGTCTGCGCCCCAGGTCACCCGCTCGTGCTGCACCAGGGCCTCGACCGCTGGCTCGAGGCTCGCCGAGTCGACCCCCAGGTGCAGCAGCGCGCTGGCGGCGAGCCCGTCCTCGACCTCGACCAGCCCTAGCAAGAGGTGCACGCTGCAGATCTGGGGAGCGCCGGCGGCCAGCGCGTGCTGGCGCGCGAGGCCGAACACCATGCGCGCGTGATCGGTCAGGCGGTGCAGGGCCATGCTCTCCGGCGTCAACGCCGGCCGAGCGTAGGCGCCCGAGGGCGGGTTGAGGTGCAGCGCCTGGCGCAGGTCGTCGAGCAGCTGCTCGCGCTCGAGCTTCAGCGTGGCGAAGAGCTGGGTCGCGGGGCCCTGGGGGGCGGCGAGCAGCGCGAGGGCCAGGTGGTCGGCGGTGGCCAGCGGGTGCTCGAGCAGCTCGGCCTCGTGGATCGCGGCCTTGACCGCTTGCTTGGCCTCCCCGTCGAAGGGCAGCTGGCCCTGGCGCCGATCCGTGGCGGGCTCGGCCCCGCGGGCGCGCTGCACCGCGGCCGCGTCGACCCCACGCTCCTGGAGCAGCTTCACGAAGCGACCTCGGCCCTGCTCGACGAGGCCTTGCAGCAGGTGTTCGATCCGGATCGCGTCGTCGTGGCTGGTCAGCGCCGCCTGGCGGGCGAGGCCGAGGGCCTCGAGGGTCGGGTGATCGAAGCGGTCGAGCATGGGGCCTCCCGGGACGAAGGGTAACCCGGGGGGACGTCGCGCTTGTCGGCGACCCCGGCCCGGGGCAGGATCCGGCCCCATGGACGACGCCCCCTCCGGGGACATTCTCGCCGGTCCGCTCGCCCCGCCCTTGCGCCGCCTCGCCTGGCCGCTGGCGGTGGGCTACGTGTTCCAGATCAGCTTCAGCTGGGTCGACATGGCGCTGGTGGGGCGCGTCGGGCCCGACGCGCTCGCCGCCGTGGGCGGGACCATGTACGCGATCTGGTGCCTGGTCGCCTGCAGCGAGCTGGCCGCGGCGGGGACCCTGGCGCTGGTGGCCCGAGCGGTCGGTGCGCGCGCGCCAGCTCGCGCGGGGGGCGCCGCGGTGTGCGGGCTGCTGCTCGGGGGCGCGGTGGTCGCCGCGATCGTGGCCCTCGGCGGGCTGATCCCGCAGTGGGTGGTGGGGGTCGTGAACCTCGACCCCGAGCCGGCGGCGCTGGGCGTCGACTACCTCGAGGTGCTCTGCTTCGGCTTCCCGACCCTCGGCGGGTTCGTGGTCGTGGAGGCGATCTTCCGCGGGGCGGGCGAGACGCGGCTGCCCATGCTCGTGCTCTGCGTGAGCTTCGTGCTCAACGCGGTCCTCGACGTGGTCTTGATCTTCGGCCTGGGGCCCTTCCCCGAGCTGGGGGTCCAGGGCGCGGCGTTGGCGACGGTGATCTCCCGCGGGCTGGGGCTGGTGGTGTTGAGCGGGTTCCTCTGGCGGCGGCGGGGGAGCCTGGGTTTGGCCTGGCCGGCGCGCGCCGACGTGAGCCTGGCCCGCGCGCTGGAGATCGCCCGGATCGGCGCCCCGGTGAGCACCGCCGGGGTCGCGTTCTCCACGATCTACCTCGTGCTGGCGCGGGTCACCGAGGAGCTCGGCGGCACGCCGGCGGTGGCGGCGTTGGGGGTCGGGATCCGGCTGGAGTCGATCAGCTACATGCTGATGCTCGCCCTCGGGCGCGCGGCGGGGACGATCGCCGGGCAGAACCTGGGGGCGAGCCAGCCGGAGCGCGCGCGAGACGCGGTGCGGCTTTCCCTGCGCTGGGCGGTCTACTGCATGCTCCCGATCGTGGCCGTGCTCGTGGTGTGGCCCCAGGGCTGCATGCGCATGATGACCCCCGACCCGGAGGTGATCGCCGTCGGCAGCGTCTACCTGCGGGTCGTCGCCCTGGCGCTGGTGCCCATGGCCTACGAGGTCGTGCTCGACAACGTCGCCAGCGGCGTCGGCGACACCGCGCCGGCCATGCTGATCGAGGTCGTGGGCACGACGATCCGCGTGCCGCTTGCCTATGGCTTCGCGGCCCTCGGCTGGGGGACCCTCGCGGTGTGGTGGACGATCGCCGGGACCATGGCGCTCAAGGGGCTCGCGTTCTGGATCTGGTTCCGCCGCGCGCGCTGGCTGCGGAGCGGGCTGGCGGTCGATCCGCCTCCTCCCGAGTTCCTCGCCGAGGCCGAAGGCCCGCCACCGCAGTGAGTTGTGAGGTTCGCCCGAGGTCGGACGGAACCTTGGCGGGCGAGCGTCGTAGAGGACTACGAGGCTGGAGAGAGCACCCGAGGAGCCTCACGTGGAGTGGACGACCCTGGCGACCGCCGTCGCCGCCTTGACCCTGGCCTTGCCCGCAGCGGCCCAGACCGACGACGCGAGGCGCAAGCAGCGCGACGCCAAGCTGGAGGCCAAGCGCCGCGAGCTGGCGCAGCAGGCGCGCCACGCGGTGCCGAGGCTGAAGTTCGCGCTGAAGCTGCTCGCGGAGAAGGGGCTCAGCCCCAGCGAGTTCGAGCTCGCCTTCCAGCGCGACGAGGTCGAGGCCAAGCTCGCGAGCCAGGTGAGCGTCGACTTCCCCCCGCGGTTCCCCCTCGGGGAGACGTTGGAGTTCCTGCGCATGGTCGCCGGGCTGAACCTCGTGGTCGCCCCCGCCTGCGACCTCGAGGTCCCGGTCACACTCCCCAGGTCTCGGGGCACCGTGCGCGAGGCCCTCGGCGGGATCGCCGGCGCCGCTGCGCTGGAGTGGTCCCTCGTCGGGGCCGTGGTCTACCTGCACCCCAAGGGCGCGAAGCTGCCTCAGGTGCCCGAGGTCGACGCCGACTGGCTAGCGGTCTACGGCGAGCGGACCGTCGAGCTCAACTTCTCCCCGCCGGTCTCGCTGGGCGACGGAACGGACTACCTCGAGCAGGTCCTCGGCGCGAAGTTCGTCGTCCCCGAAGCGCTGCGGCGTAGCCCGGTGCACCTGCGGGTGGCGAAGCTCTCGCTGCCGGTGGCCCTGAGCCTGATCGCGGATCAGGCCGGGGCGACGTGGACCGTCGAGGGCGGCAAGGTCGTGTTCGCGCCGCGCGAGTAGCGCCGACCTACCAGCCGTGGCTGCCCGGGATCCCCTTGAAGGGGCCGGCCAGGTCGCGCGTGATCCAGCCGCTGTAGAACCCGCCGGCCTGGGGGGTGACCCACTCGCCGTCGACGACGCCGGTCAGCTCGCCGGCGTAGAAGCTGTAGTGGCCGGCGATCGCTTCGCCGCCGGGGGTGGGTTGGGGATACTGGAACGCGGCGCCGGGCACCGCGTGGTCGCCGACGACCACGTCGAAGTAGCGGCACACGCCCTTCCACTCGCAGAACGACCGCTGGTCGCGCTCGCGGAGGAACTCCAGGCGCACGTCGGCGGCGGGGAAGAAGTAGACCGGCGGGTGGCTGGTCTCGAGCACGCGCCAGCCCCGGGTCGTGCTCGCGATCACGGCCTGGCCCAGGCGCACCTCGAGCAGCTTGGGGGTGCGCTCGATCCGCGGCGGGCGCGGGTAGTCCCACACCGACTCCTGGTCGGGGGCCGCGGGTTCGGGTACGGGCATTACGGCGCCGCCACCAGCAGCAGCGGGCCGCCGGAGACCACGACCCCGCCGGGCTGCTCGAGGGTGATCGCGAAGGCCTGGGGGTCGTCGATCCGCAGCTTGGCGTCGATGGGGATCACGACCTCGCCGTCGGCGTTCACGTCGAACACGCCGCCGTCGACCGGGTGCTGGTCGCGGGTGGGGTCCACGATCCAGAGCTGATACTGCCGCTCGCTGGGCACGTTCTTGGGTAGCCCGCGGAAGGTCATGTAGCCGCGCTGCTGGGCCGGGCTCCACACGACTTCGCCCTCGACGCCCGCATAGTCCGCCTCGCCGTCCGGGGTGGCCGCGAAGGGCAGCTGCAGCCGCTCGGGGTCCTGGGCGATCTGCTCGGGGAGGCTCGTCGGCGTCGGCGTCGGCGGCCGGCTCGCCTGCCAGCGGCCGACGGCGAGGGAGAGCAGGAGCACGGCGGCGGCCAGCCAGCCCCAGCCGCTGGCGCTGAGTCCGTCGCGCGGGGTTGGGGTCGGGGGCAGCGCGGGGGTCGGGGCGTCCGCGGGGGTCGCCGGTGGGTCGAAGAACGCGTCGGCGTCGGCGAGCAGCCGCTGCTCGAGCCGCGGGCTCAGCGGAGGGGCCTGGCCCAGCCAGCCGAGGAGGGCCTCCCCGGCGAGCAGCTCCAGCTCCGAGACCGGCGCCTCGAGCTCGGGGCGCTCGAGCAGCGCCAGCGCGCGGTCGAGCTCGAAGTCGTCGGGGGCGTGGGCGGGGTCGCTCATGCCGCACCTCCAAGCTGGGCGCGCAGCTGGGCCAGGCCGCGCCGCGCGTGGGTCTTGACGGTGCCGAGGGGCAAGCCGAGGGCGTCGGCTACCTCGCGTTGGGTGTGCCCGTGGAGCAGGATCAGCTCCAGCACCCGGCGGCGGTCGCTGGGCTCGAGCTCGTCGAGGGCCCGCTTGGCGCGCTCGACTTGCTCGCGCAGCTCGGGAGAGGGCGGCAGCGCCGCGGTGGGCAGCGCCTCCTCGGCAGGCAGCGACGCGGGCTGAGGGCGCGCGCCCAGGCGGCGCAGGCGGTCGATCAGCCGCCGGCGGGCGAGGACGGCCACGAAGGCGGCTTCGCTCCCGCGGGCGGGGTCGAAGCGACCGGCGGCCTTCCAGACGGCCATGAACACCTCCTGCACGGCGTCCTCGACCTCGCCCGCGGGCAGCAGCCGGCGCGCGAGGCCGGCCACGAGCCCCCCGTAGCGCGCGAGGCAGTCGGCGACCGCCTCGCGCTCACCGCGGGCGATCTGCGGCAGCAGGGGGTGGAGTCTAACGGACGACGTCAAACGGGACCTCGCGACGGTGAGCCACGCGCGGCGCACGAGGCGACCGGGCGTGAGCTCGGGGCTCAGGATCAGCGCAGGAGACACGGGGCTGCAGGGCACCCCTGCTCCGAGTAAAGACGATCTCGCAAGGGGTTCAAGGTGGAGGGCATACGGGCTCCTGAGGTCGCTCATACCGGTGTTCGCGGGGGGGCCGCGGGCGGATTCAGCTTTCCGGAACGCGAACAGCCGCGGCGCTGGGCCGCGGCTGTTGCTGGCTGTTGAGCGCGGGCGCGCTTACATGCCCGAGTCGCAGGGGGCGCACTCCTCCTTGGACTTGGGCAGGAGCACGGTGTCGATCACGTGGATCACGCCGTTGCTGGTGAAGACGTCGGCCTGGATCACGTTGGCGTTGCCCACGCGGACCGCGCCCTCGTCGCTCGAGATCGTCCAGCCGCAGCCCTGGAGCGTCGCGGCCTTGCCGGCCTTGATCGCGCCAGCGGCGTCGATCCGACCCTTGACCACGTGCGCGGTGAGGATCTTCACCAGCTGGTCCTTGTTCTCGGGCTTGAGCAGGTTGGCGACGGTGCCCTCGGGGAGCTTGGCGAACGCCTCGTCGGTGGGGGCGAACACGGTGATCGGGCCCTCACCGGTGAGCGCGCCGACCAGGCCCGCGGCCTTGGCGGCGGCGATCAGGGTCTTGAAGCTACCGGCCTTGCTGGCGGTGCCGACCACGTCGTCCAGGTTCGGCAGCATCACGCTGTCGATCACGTGGATCACGCCGTTGGTGCAGGTGATGTCGGCCTTGACCACGGTCGCGCCGGACACGTGCAGCTTGCCGTCGGCGACCTGCAGCGCGAGGGGCTGCCCGCTGAGCGGGGTCACGGCGTCGACGGACATGGCGGCCTTGGAGTCGGCGGCGCCCGAGAGCACGTGGTGGGTCAGGATCAGCTTCAGCTTGGGCAGGCCTTCGGGGGTCAGCAGCGACTCCAACGTCCCTTCAGGCAGCTTGGCGAAGGCGTCGTCGGTGGGGGCGAACACGGTGAAGGGGCCTTCGCCCATCAGGGTCTCGGCGAGGCCGGCCTTCTCGACCGCGGTCAGCAGGGTGCCGAACGAGCCGGCCTGCTTGGCGGTCTCGACGATGCTGGATTGGGCGGTGGCGGTGAGGGCGGCGGCGCCGAGCAGGGCGGCGACGAGGGTCAGGCGATGCATGAGGATCACTCCAGGGGTTGGGGAGCCATCTCGCTCCCGGGTTCAGGAGCGTTTTCGCACGCACCTGCAGAATGGATTCAACTAAGTCCACCTTTTGTGGAGGTTGGTGCGTAGGTTGTTCGTGTGTAACGGCTTGCTGTTTGGGGAAATGTGAACGGCGCCGCCCGAAGGCGGCGCCGCGCGCGTCTCGTCGAGGATGATTTGGCGCCCTACAGGCCGGCGTAGGTCGGCCCGCCGCCCTCGGGGGTGACCCAGGTAATGATCTGGTAGGGGTCGCGCACGTCGCAGGTCTTGCAGTGCACGCAGTTGGAGAAGTTCAGCCGCAGCTCGCGGCCCTGGCCGTCGTCGGTGGCCGCCATTTCGTAGACCGCGGCCGGACAGAAATACTGGCAGGGGTTGCCGTATTCCTCGGTGCAGCGGGTGTGGCAAATGTCGGCGTCGGCGATCACCAGGTGCGGGGGCTGGTCCTCTTCGTGGGTCGCGCCCGAGTAGTAGACGTCGGTGACCTTGTCGTAGACCACGCCCTCGGTCTTGACGCTGGGCTCGGGTTGCTCGACCGGCGCCTTGAGCGGCGCCTTCGAGGTGACCTTCTCGCGGGCTTTGACCGCCAGCGCCGCGGTCTCGACCGAGGGCTGGAGCGCCGCGGGGGCGTCCTTCCACGAGCCACCCTGCGGGCGCTCGCGGAGCTTGAGCATGCGGTGGTGGTCGGAGACCAGCGGCACGCGCCCGGGGGGCCAGAGCCCGCCCGACTGAATGTGCAGTCCGGCGGCGAGGCCGCCGCGGAGGAAGCCGAAGGGCGCCTTCTGGAAGCTCTGGCGGAAGTTCCGCACCTTCCACATTTCCTCGAAGATCCAGGAGTCGAGGACCTTCTTCCAGTAGAGCTTGGTCCGCTCGCGGGTCGCCGGCGCCTTGTCGCGCAGGATCTCGAACGCGGCCTCGGCGGCGAGCATGCCCGACTTCATGGCCAGGTGAATGCCCTTCAGCCGCGACATGTTGAGGAAGCCCGCCGAGTCGCCGACGAGCATGCCGCCGGGCATGTAGGGCAGCGGCAGCGAGAACCAGCCGCCCTCGGGGATCGTCTTGGCGCCGTAGCGCACGACCTCGCCGCCTTCGAGGATCGCCGAGATCGCCGGGTGCTGCTTCCACTCGCTGAACATGCGGTGCGGGTCGAGGGTCGGGTCGGGGGAGTCGAGGGAGACGACGAACCCGATCGAGACGTGGTCGTCCTTGAGCGCGTAGATCCAGGCGCCGCCGAACTCGTTGCCGAACACGCCGATCGGGTAGCCGGCGGTGTGGATCACCTGGCCTTCCTTGAGCCGGCCGGCTGGGATCTTCCACACCTCCTTGACGCCGGTGGAGTAGATCTGCGGGTTGCGCCCGTCGGCGAGCTTGAAGCGCTCGATCAGCGAGCGGGTCAGCGAGCCGCGGGAGCCCTCACCGAAGACCGTGATCGGGCTCACGAGGTCGGTGCCGGGCTCGAAGTTGTCCTTGCGGTTGCCGTGCTTGTCGATCCCCTTGTCGACGGTGCGCACGCCCTTGACCACGCCCTCGTCGGTGTAGAGCACCTCGGCTCCGGGGAAGTCGGGGAGGATCTGGATCCCCTTCTCCTCCGCCTGCTCGGCCAGCCACTTGACGAACTTGTTGAGGCTGAGGATGTAGTTGCCGTGGTTGTTGAAGGTCGGGGGGAGGATCGGCGCCGAGAGCTTGCGCTTCTTGAACAGGATCCAGAGCGAGTCGTGCAGCGCCTCGCCGTCCACCGGGGCCTCGCGCTCGAGGAAGTCGGGGATCAGCTCCTTGATCGCGCGGGGGTCCATGATCGCGCCGGACATGGTGTGGTCGCCGACCTCGGGGGCCTTCTCGATCACCATGATCGGGTTCTCTTCGATATCGATCGGCTCGCCCTCGACGGTCCCGTTCTCGACGCCGTCGTTGTGGGCCTGGATCAGGTCCGCGAGCCGGATCGCCCCCGCGAGGTTGGCCGGGCCCGCTCCGACGAAGAGCGCTCCGCACTCCAGCTCGTCCCGCTCGATCTCCGCCTCGTCGCTCATGGCTGATCCTCTCTGCCGCGGGATTCTAAGCTGCGCTGCGTCACATCAGTAGGGGCGGGGTCTGCTGTCTCTGGCTGCGCCGTGACACCTGGGGTGCGGGGGCTACCGCCCGTGTCGTGTGACTACCGCACCCGCTCGTAGATCTGCTTGCCGCTCGAGCGCTTGAGCAGCAGGCTGCTCCCGTCGCAAATGTAGGGCGCTGAGAGCTGCGTCCCGTCGGTCCAGTCGACGTAGAGCTGCTTGCCCTCGGTGCGCCAGGTGCCGGTCTTCGTCCAGCCCGTGTCCTCGGTGAGAATGCTCGAGTTGGCGTCGCCGCCGCCGCTCTGGGAGGCGAAGCGCGCGGTCCCGTCGGCGTCGAGGCGCAGGTGGAGGTCGGTGACCATGCTGAAGCTGCCCGAGACCCGGGTGTCCGTGTGCCGCCAGTAGCCGGTCAGGCGCTCGTCCTTGGGGGGCGCGGTGTAGCCGAAGCTGGCGACCACCGCCTCGAGGTAGGCGCTGCGCTGGGCGACGCGGTCGTCGGCGCCCAGCCCAAACAGGAAGTAGGCGAACTTGCCCTCGATCGCGGCGTAGAGGCTGGCCTTGATCGCGAGCCCGTTCTGGGGCGACGTCCCGCTCCAGCCGTAGACGCCGATCGTGCGTCCACGCAGCTCACGGCGCGCGGGCGCGCCCGTGGACTTCAGGGCCGGAAACTGCGGGTCGATCTGCTGGCGGATCCACTGCTGCACCTGAGCCCCCGCCGGGTCGCTGAGTCCATTGGCCAGCTCGGCGCCGACGAAGTAGACCTCCAGCGGGTTTCCCTGCGGGTCCTTGGCGGCGTCGGGTGGCGTGAGGGTGACTCCGCCTTCGATCTCCTGGGTGCGCCAGCTCGAGGGGTGGCGGAAGGAGATCCCGGTGGGGTGCTTGAACTCGGTCCAATCGGCGCCCCAGGGATTGACCGCGGTCGCCTCCCCGGGCTGGCTCACCGACGGGTCGGGGGCGGGCTCTTGCTTGGCGGCCTCGAGGGGGTTGGCCGGCTGGGGTTTGGTGGGCTGGGGCGCCGTCGGTTGCTTGGCGGTCTCGAGCGGGTTGGCCGGCTTGGGCTCGGCGGACGGCGTGCTGGTCTCGAGCGGGTTGGCCGGCTTGGGCTCGGCGGACGGCGTGCTGGTCTCGAGCGGGTTGGCCGGCTTGGGCTCGGCGGACGGCTTGCTGGTCTCGAGGGGGTTGGCGGGCTTGGGTTCGCCGCCCGAGTCGAGGGGGTTGGCGGGCTTGGGTTCGCCGCCCGAGTCGAGGGGGTTGGCGGGCTTGGGCTCGCCGCCGCCCTGATCCAGCGGGTTCTTGGAGCTCTTGTCCTGGACCAGCGCGTAGGTCGAGTCGCCGGTGGTGAAGTCGAGGCCTTGCTTGGTCATTTTCAGCGTGCAGGCGAAGCTGTCCTCGCCCACGGTGAAGCTCCCGCTGAGCTCCTCCTTGCCCTTGGGCTCGACCGTCAGCGGGTAGGTCTGATCGCCCTGGGTCACCGTCCCGCCGAGGGCGCCGTCGGTCAGCTCGAGCTCGACCGAGAGCTTCTCGCCGCTGTAGTTGCCCGGCCAGAGGTCGAGGTCGCCGCCCGCGTCCGAGGTCGGCTGCGGACAGCCGCAGGTGAGGGCGACGAGGACGACGACGACTGCGTGGGTGCGCATGATTGCCTCCGTGGCCGCCCAGTGTAGGGGCCCAGGGGGGCAGTCTCCACGCCTTTGCTGGCCGGGACCTGGTGGACCGGGGGGCCTACTCGTCCCAGCCGAAGCGGCCGTCGCCGTAGGGGACCTTCAGCGCGGGGGGCCAGGGGTCGACGCCGAAGGTCGCGGCGGCCACGTGCAGCTCGAGGCCTTCGACGAGGCCGAACTGGACCCCGACCAGCGGGGACTCGAGCTGGAACCCGCTGAGGGTCGTCGACTGCGAGGCGCCGACCCAGCCGCGGTAGTCGCGGCCGACCGCGGTGCTGGGCAGCTCGTAGCCCAGCCGGGCCCGGCGGAGCATGGTGTCGACGTAGGTGTTCGAGTTGGGCCCGGGCCAGGCGTAGTAGCTCGTGGAGTAGGGATACTCGCGCGCGCGCACGGCGGCGATCAGGCGCTCGGCGTCGTCCCCGCTCCAGGTCTTCAGCACCTGGGTCGGCCCCGCGCCGAAGGGCCACTTGGTCGGCGGCCACCAGGCGTTGCGCCGCACGAGGTCGTCGTCCTCGACGTGCCACGCGCCGCCGGTGATCTCCCAGCGCTCCCACTCGGACTCGCCCGGAGCGTGGACCACGATCCAGGTGTGCACCGCCACGTAGTCCAGCGCGCCGTTCATGCCCCCGCAGAGCACGGCCGCCTCGGCGCGGCGCGGGTCGGGCTCGGGCAGGCTCGCCGGCGGGCGCTCGGCGAGCAGGTCGCCGACCAGGCAGATCAGCCCCCAGGCCGCGACCGTGATCGCGATCCGCCGCGAGCGGCGCGGGTTGCGCCGTTGCCAAGCCCGAAACCGTGCCCACATGCCGCACAGGATAGCCCGTGCGCGTCGAGGCGCATCCCGCCAAACTGCCAAGGTGAGCGCGTCGACCTTGCGCCTGCGGCCGGGGGAAGCCTTCGGCCCCTTCCGCGTGCTGGCCGAGCTCGGCCGGGGCGCTGCCGGGACCGTGTGGCACGTGCACGACGCCGCGGGGCGGGAGCTGGCGCTCAAGATCCTGCTCCGCCCCGAGAACGAGCTGGCGCTGCAGCGGTTCCAACGTGAAGGAGAGATCACCGCCCGGCTGGCTCACTCCGGGATCGTGCGGGTCCACGCCGGCGGGGTAATCCAGGGGTGGCCCTACCTCGCCTACGAGCTGGTCTCCGGCACCACCTTCGACGCGTTCGCGTCCGACGCTTCCCCGGAGGCGGTGCTCCGGAGCCTGGTGCAGGTGGCGCGCGCCGTGGGCCACGCCCACACCCAGGGGGTCGTGCACCGCGACCTCAAGCCCTCGAACGTGCTGATCGACGCCGCGGGGAATGTGCGCGTCGCCGACTTCGGCGCGGCCTCCGCGGTCGGCCTCGAGCGGCTGACCCTGTCCGGGGTCACGGTCGGCACGCCGCAGTTCATGGCGCCCGAGCAGCTCACGGGCGAACGAGACTCGTGGGGCCCTGGTGTGGACGTGTGGGCGCTGGGGGTCATGCTGCATTGGTCCCTGGCCAAGCGCTACCCCTTTCCAGCCGACACGCTGGTGGCCCTCGTGGCCCAGGTGCTCTCGACGAAGGCGACCGCGCTGCGCAAGCACGACCCCACGGTTGCTCCCGCGGTGGAGGCGGTGTGCCTGCGGGCGCTGAGGACGGAGCCGAGTGAGCGGTACGCAGACGCCAACGCGTTCGCCGACGACCTCGAATCGGCTCTGGGGGCCACCGTCCGAGGACGGCGTTCACGAAGGTGGGCCCTGCTGCCCTTGGTGGCGCTGGGGCTGGCGCTCGCCTGGGGGACCTCGGGGTCGGCGCACGAGCAGGCGCCAGATACGTCGGGGTCCGCTCCGGCCGTCGGCCCTGGCTCTGCGATTTCCGCCCACTCCAGGCTGCGGGCCCTGCTCGAGCAGACCCTCTCCGCGCTGCCTTCGGAGGTCGCGCAGCGGCGCCTCGAGAGCGACGCGTTCGACCCGCTGGAGCGCGATGCCGGGGCGCAGCGGATACTGGACGAGGCCTACCGCGCGCGCTGCAGCGCTCTCGAGGCCCGCCTTGGCGCCACGCCGCGCGACGGCGACGTGTGCGACGAGCTCCGCGCGCTGCGCGCGATCGCCGTCCAGCTCGACCACCGGGAGGCGCCGGCGCGGCTGCTCGACGCGCTCCTCGGCTGGGCGTTGCGTGAGGTGAGGGGGGGCGGCGACCTCCCCTTGGCCTCGCTCGAGGCCGCGGTTCGCCACGGTGGGAGGGTCAGCGAACACGGACTCGGCCTGGAGCTGCGCGAGCGAACCACGGTGCTCAAGGGGTTCAAGACCGTGACCCCGGCGGACCTGGGGCGGCTGTTCCTCGCCCTCGCTCGCCTCGACGCAAGCCTGGGGCTGACCTCGGTCCAGCTCGACTACTCCGCCTATGCCCCCCAAGGAGAAGGGCCCTGGGAGGTCTACATGCGCTTGCGCCTGTCTCCGGCACTTCCCAAGTCCTTGACCCAGCTGCACGCGATCTTGCGGCAGCCGCTGCAGGGGCTGGACCTCGGCCCGACGCAGTGGGCCGAGACCGCTTGCCTCGTGGCGCCGGGCCTCGAGCCGGGCGAAGGGGTCGCGCTGCTGGTCGAAGCGCGGGCGCGCGACCCCGACTCGCCGGAGGTCGCTCGCTCGCTGACCCTGCTCTTGTTGCGCGAGGGCCGGGTCCGGGAGGCCGCGGACGAGGCCCGTCGGGGGCACCCGCTGTTCGTGGCCAGCGGCAGCGTGAGCGTGATTGGGGCACGCGCGGACTGGGTGAGCATGCACGTCCAGTTGGTGCACTCGCTGGTCGGCGCCAAGCAGCGGGACGAGGCACGGGTTGCGTACGCCCGCGTCCACGAGCTTTCGCGGGAGGTGGCCGCCGACCTCGCCGCCAGCTTCCCCTGGTTGGAAGGGGGCGAGTAGCGAGAGCGTGCTGGCGTTGGCGACCGCGGGCACTCCGTTCGTCGTCGCGGCCGTTTCCGGGTGGCTGAAGCTAGCCCTTGGCGAGCCGGCGCAGCACGCAGTGCAGGATCCCGCCGTTGCGGTAGTAGTCGACCTCGACCGGGGTGTCGATCCGGCAGAGGGCCTCGAACTCCACCGTCGCGCCGTCGTCCTTGGTCGCCGTGACCTTGACCTGGCTCAGGGGCTGGAGGGTGTCGTCGACCTGGATCGCGAAGGTCTCCTTGCCGTCGAGGCCGAGGCTCTCGGCGGTCTGGCCCTCGGGGAACTGCAGCGGGAGCACGCCCATGCCGATCAGGTTCGAGCGGTGGATCCGCTCGTAGCTCTCGGCGATCACGGCGCGCACGCCCAGCAGCCAGGTTCCCTTGGCCGCCCAGTCGCGGCTGGAGCCCATGCCGTAGTCCTTGCCCGCGAGCACGACCAGGGGAACGCCGTGGTGCTGGTACTTCACCGAGGCGTCGTAGATCGTGGAGACCTCGCCCGGCTGCGGGTCCTTGTCCGAGGCGTAGGGCAGCCCGGGGACATTGCCGGTCTTGGTCTCGGCGGGCCCCATGTAGGTGGTGAACCCACCCTCGGTCCCCGGCGCGAGCAGGTTGCGCAGGCGAATGTTGCTGAAGGTGCCGCGGGTCATGACCCGGTCGTTACCGCGCCGCGAGCCGAAGCTGTTGAAGTCCTTGCGCTCGACCCCCAGCGAGAGCAGGTAGTCGGCGGCGGGGGTGCCCGCGGCGATCGGGCCCGCGGGGCTAATGTGGTCGGTGGTGGTCGAGTGACCGCACTTGACGAGGACCTTTGCGCCCTGGATCGGCTTGATCGGCGGCGCCTCCGCGGGCATGTCGATGAAGAACGGCGGCTCCTGGACGTAGGTCGAGGGCCGCCAGTCGTAGACGTCGCCCTCAGCGGCCGGCAGCGCCTGCCACCTCTCGCCGCCCTTGAACACGTCGGCGTACTTGGCGAGGAACTGCTCGCGGGTCACCGACTTGGCGAGGGCGTCGGCGACCTCCAGGTTGCTGGGCCACACGTCCTTGAGGAACACCGGCTGGCCGGCGCTGTCGGTGGCCAGGGGCTCGTTGTAGACGTCGATGTCCACGGTGCCGGCCAGCGCGTAGGCGACCACCAGCGGCGGCGAGGCGAGGTAGTTGGCCCGGGTGTGCGGGCTCACACGACCCTCGAAGTTGCGGTTGCCGCTGAGCACCGAGGTCACGATCAGGTCGCCGGCCTGCACGCCCTTGACGATCTCGGGGTCCAGGGGGCCGGAGTTGCCAATGCAGGTCGTGCAGCCGTAGCCCACGGTGTAGAAGCCGAGGGCCTCGAGGTCGTCGAGCAGGCCTGCCGCCTGGAGGTACTCGGTGACCACGCGGGAGCCTGGGGCGAGGGAGGTCTTGACCCAGCTCTTGGCCTTGAGCCCCTTCTCGCGCGCCTTCTTGGCCACCAGGCCGGCGGCGAGCATGACCGCGGGGTTCGAGGTGTTGGTGCACGACGTGATCGCGGCGATCACCAGGGACCCGTTCTGGAGGGTCACGTCGACGCCCTTGTGGGTGACCGTCTGCGGCTGGCCCTTTCGCTCGAGCTCCTCCACGGTGAGCTTGAAGGCGCCCTTCATGTCGCTGAGCAGGATCCGGTCTTGGGGCCGCTTGGGGCCGGCCAGGCTGGGCTGGACCTCGCCCAGGTCCAGCTCGAGCTCGGCGGTGTAGGTCACCTTGCGCGAGTCGTCGCGCCAGAGGCCCTGGAGCTTGGCGTAGGCCTCGACGAGCTCGATCTGGTCGTGGCTGCGCCCGCTGAGGCGCAGGTAGTCCAGGGTCCGCTCGTCGATCGGGAAGAAGCCCATGGTCGCGCCGTACTCTGGCGCCATGTTGGCGATGGTCGCCCGGTCGGCGAGGGGCAGCGTCTCGAGCCCGGGGCCGTAGAACTCGACGAACTTGCCCACCACCCCGTGCTCGCGGAGCATTTGGGTGATCGTGAGCACGACGTCGGTGGCCGTCGAGCCCTCGCGGATCTTGCCGTCGAGGCGGAAGCCCACGACCTCGGGGATCAGCATGTAGATCGGCTGGCCGAGCATGCAGGCCTCGGCCTCGATCCCGCCCACGCCCCAGCCGACGACGCCGAGGCCGTTGATCATGGTGGTGTGGCTGTCGGTGCCGACCAGCGAGTCGGGCAGCGCGACCTTGGCCCCGTCGACGTCACGCGTGAGCACGGCGCCGGCGAGGTACTCGAGGTTCACCTGGTGCACGATCCCGGTCTCGGGGGGCACGACCGAGAAGTTGTCGAAGGCGTTCTGGCCCCACTTGAGGAACTCGTAGCGCTCTTTGTTGCGCTGGAACTCGAGGGCCGTGTTCTCCTCCATTGCGTTCGCCGTGCCGTAGGAGTCGACCTGCACCGAGTGGTCGATCACGAGGTCGGCGCGGATCAGCGGGTTGACCTTCTTGACGTCGCCGCCGAGGCGCTGCATGGCCGAGCGCAGCGCGGCGAAGTCGACCACCGCGGGCACGCCAGTGAAGTCCTGCAGCACGACCCGCCCGGGGTTGAAGGGGATCTCCTGCTCGCCCACGTTGGCGGCGTCGTAGTTGGCGAGGGCGCGCACGTGGTCTTCGGTGACCACCTGGCCGTCGCAGTTGCGCAGGCACGACTCGAGCAGGACCTTGATCGAGTAGGGGAGGGCGTCGACGTCGGCGACCCCGGCCTCCTTCAGCGCGCCGAGGCGCGCCACGGTGTAGTTGCCCGAGCTGGTCTCGAGCTGGTGGGTGGCGTTGAAGGGGTAACTGGCAGCCATGGGGGTCCTCCTGGTCTGAGGGGCAGGGTAGGCCACCCGTGGCTATCAGGGAAATTGATTCGTCGTATCTCCGCGATAACCCTGGGTGATACCGTGCGGCATGGACTTGGCCGCGCTGCGTTCGTTCCTCGTGCTCGCCCAGGCGGGCAACGCCACCCGCGCCGCCGAAGAGCTGGGCGTGACCCAGCCCGCGGTCAGCAACCAGCTCGCCCGGCTGGAGGGCGCCCTCGGCCAGCAGCTGTTCGACCGCACCCCGCAGGGCATGCAGCTCACGGCGGCGGGCGAGCTCTTGCGCGGCTACGTCGAGGAGGGGCTGGGTCGACTGGAGGCTGGGCGCGCGGCGTTGGCGCGCTTGGCAGGCTTGGAGTCGGGGTCGCTGCGGGTCGGCGGTGGCGCCACGGCGACCACCTACCTCTTGCCGCAGCTGCTCGGGCACTTCCACGCGAGCCACCCGGGGATCCGTCTCTTCGTGCGCGAGGAGGGCAGCCAGGCGGTGACCGAGGCGGTAGCCCGCGGCGAGCTCGAGTTGGGGATCGTGACCCTCCCGGTGCGCTCGCCCCCGCGTCCGCCGCTGGTGGTCGAGCCCTGGGCCAACGACGAGCTGGTGCTGATCGCGCCGCGGCGTTCGCCGTTGTCCAAGCAGAGCGACTTCGACTGGAGCGAGCTCGAGGGCCGGCCGCTGGTCCTGTTCCAGGCGGGGTCGGCGGTGCGGAACCTGATCGACCGGCGCCTGGCGCAGGCTCAGATCGGGGTCCAGATCGTGATGGAGCTGCGCTCGATCGAGTCGATCAAGCAGATGGTCCGCCAGGGGATCGGGGCGGCGTTCGTCAGCCGCTTCGCCCTCGATCGTCGGGCGAAGGCCCTGCCGTGTCGTGGGCGCCCGCTGCACCGCCAGCTGGCCCTCGTCTACCGCCAGGACCGTAGCCTGAGCCCCGCCACCCGGGAGTTCCTCGAGCTCCTGCGCCGGGAAGCGCCCGCGCTCAAGGCGTGAGCGATATCGCTCGTCAGTCTTGGTTTGAAACGAAGCGAGACGGATGGGCCGTAAGCCTTCGTTGCCTGATAGGCGACTGTGAAAAGAAGGGTCGTTGGGAGGTCATGACTTAGCGTTTGGGGTCGGATTTGCCAGGTGGGGGATGCCGGAATGGAAGGGATCGATATGAGGAAGCTTGGAATTGCGTTGGTGTTCGCTCTGTTTGCCTTGGGTTCGAGCGCGATCTCGTGCACGAGTGGGCGCCCCTGGATGAGCCTCTTGCCGCCTGAGGATCGCGCCGCGATCGCGCAACTCTTGCAGAGCGCGCAGCAGGCCACGATCAAGGCCGAGACCCCGCCCGAGGAGCAGGTTCCCCCCGCTCCGCCCCCGCCGCTGTTCGTGCAGGCCGACCCCCTGACCCCGCCCGCGTTGCAGTCGGCCTCGGGCGAGACCTACCCCGAGCAGGCGGCTCCGATTCAGCTCGAGGAGGTCGTCGTCATTAGCTAGGCCGAGCGCTCACGGTCCCGCGGACCGAGGGGTCCGGTCCAGCTTGGGCCGGACTCCTTAGCCCGAGGACTTGGGGCCGCGGCGTCGGCTACGGCGCCGTCCGCCACCGAAGTTGGGGGTCGCGTTGCCCCCGTTCGTCGGCTGTGCGCCGTTCCTGGTGGAGCCCTTGGCGGCGTCCTTGCCGCCGGAGCGCCGCTTGCGGCGACGGCGACCGCCCCCGGACTTGGGGGCGCTCTCGCCGGAGTCTTGCTGGGCGCTGTCTCCGTCACGCTTGCCCTTGCCCTTCTTGCGGCGGCGGCGCTTGCCGTCCTTGGGTTTCCCCTCGGCGATCCGCTTGGCTTCGGCTTCGGCTTCTTCCGCGGCCTCCTTGGCCTCCTGAGCGCGGCGCGCGCGCTTGGCCGCGCGGCGTTGGGCGGCGCGCAGCAGCGCCCGCGCGTCGGGGTCCCCCTCTTCGGCGCGACGCTCGAGCTCCGCCTCCTCGGCGGCAGCTTTGACGAACTCGGCCAGGCCCTCGACGTCGGCGACCTCGGTGGGGCGCTTGCGCCCCACCTCGGGGCGGAACTCGGGGGTGAGGGTCCCCCGCTCGTACTCGATCCAGAGCTGCCAGGCCCCGTCGCCCTGCTTGCGGATCGCGGGGTTGATCAGGCCCAGGTGGCGCGAGATCGCGTGCACGTCGCGCTCGAGCATTTTGCTCGCCTGTTGGTTGTGCGCCGCCGACACGCACTGGGGCATGTCGATGATCACCGGCTCCCCGCCGCGCACGAGCACGTTGTAGGGCGAGAGGTCGCCGTGGACCAGGTCGTTGAGCAGCATCAGCACGACCTGCTCGAGGATCTGGTCGTACATCTCCTGAGCGCCCTCGGCGGAGAGGTGGACCTGGGCGAGTTGCGGAGCCAGCTGGCCCTGCTCGTCGCAGATCATTTCCATGATCAGCACGTTCTCGTGGTGGGCCAGGATCCGGGGGACCCGGGCGCCCGCGGCGGAGAGGCGCTGGAGCGCGTCGACCTCGGCCCGGTGCCAGGCCTTCTCGGCCAGCTTCTGCCCGTAGCGGGTGTTCTTGCTCAGGGCGCGCTGGTTGCGCGTGTTGCGCACCTTGCGCCCCTCGCGGTAACCCGCGTCGTTCTTGAAGCTGCGGTGCTTGCGCTCTTTGTAGACCTTGGCCACGTAGTGGTAAGGCTCGCGCTCGACGACGAACAGGTCGGCCTCTTTGCCGCTCTTCAGCGGGCAGACCATGGCGTCGATGATTTCGTCGTCCAGCAACTGCTGAAGGCTCGGGGGGATCGCTCGGGAGGTGGTGATCGGTCGCTCCTCGGTGGGGGAGGCAGTCGAAGGCGGAGTGCGTCGGCGCGTGTGACTCCCTGGTCGGCGCCCGCGGGGATGCTCGGCACCTGCAGCTTAGCGAACCCGGGACCCCAGGGAAAATGAAATGCGGGCAGGGTTTCCGTAGCTGAGGCTTCGGTCGAGGGCCCGGATGACGGACCATGCGGGGGCCCCGAGCTACCCTGGAGCCCCATGACCGACGCCCCCACTCCTCAATTCCGCGACTTCGAGCTCGCGCCCGGCCTGACCCGCGCGCTCTCGGAGCAGGGGTACGAGACGCCGACTCCGATCCAGGCCGAGGCGATCCCCGCCTTGCTCTCGGGGCGCGACGTGCTGGGTCAGGCCCAGACCGGCACCGGCAAGACCGCCGCGTTCGCCCTCCCGCTCCTGCAGCAGCTCGACCTCTCCCAGGCCCGGGTCCAGGCGATCGTGCTCGCCCCGACCCGCGAGCTGGCGATGCAGGTCAACGAGGCGGTGCGGACCTACGGGAAATACCTGGGCAAAGGCGGGGTCCGAACCCTCGCGGTCTACGGCGGTCAGCCGATCCACGTTCAGCTCAAGCACCTCAAGCGAGGGGTGCACGTGGTGATCGGGACCCCCGGGCGGGTCAAGGATCACCTCGAGCGAAAGACCCTCGACCTGGGCCAGGTGCGCTTCTTCGGCCTCGACGAGGCCGACGAAATGTTGAACATGGGGTTCATCGAGGACGTGGAGTGGATCCTCGAGCACGCCCCGCCCGAGCGACAGATCGCGCTGTTCTCGGCGACCCTCCCCACCCCGATCAAGCGCGTGGCCGAGCGCTACCTGACGAACCACGTCGACGTGCACGTCGCCACCAAGGCCCGCTCCCTCGACACCATCGAGCAGCTGGCCATGCGCGTCAGCGGCCGACGCAAGCGCGAAGCCCTCGAGCGGGTGCTCGAAGCCGAGGACTACGAGGCGGCGCTGGTGTTCTGCCGCACCCAACGCGGCTGCACCGAGCTCACCGAGCAGCTGCAGCAGTCGGGCTTCCAGACCGACTGCATTCACGGCGGGATCGGCCAGGCCCAACGCGAGCAGGTCGTCGGGCGCCTGCGCCGTCGGCTGCTGCAGGTGGTGGTCGCCACCGACGTGGCCGCGCGCGGGTTGGATATCGATCACATTTCGCTGGTGATCAACTACGACCTCCCGCGCGACGCCGAGGTCTACCTGCACCGGATCGGCCGCACCGGGCGCGCAGGGCGCACCGGACGCTCGATCGCGTTCTGGCTCCCCCGGGAGCGGCGCCTGCTGAAGGACTTCGAGCGCTACGCCGGGCAGCACATGACGCCCATGCAGGTCCCGTCGGAGTGGGATATCGAGGGTCGGCGGCGCAAGCGCTTTGCCGCGGAGGTGCGCCGGTTGGCCGGGGAAGACCTGCCCGAGTTCCAGGCGTTGATCAACAAGCTGACCGTCGACGAAGGGCTCGACCTGGCTCGGGTCGCCGCCGCCGGGCTGCGACTCGCCTGGGGGGACGTGCCGCTGACCCCCACCGCCGGGCTGCACGCCGAACCGGTCGCGCCCACTCCAGCCCCACCGCCACCGCCGCCTCCGCCGCCGCCTGCGGCAGCCGAAGCGCCCGCTCCCGCGGCAGCCGAAGCGCCCGCGGCTGCCGAAGCGCCGCCACCGCCACCGCCACCACCGCCGCCGCCTCCGGCTGCCGAGGCGCCGGCTGCCGAAGCGCCGGCTGCCGAGGCGCCGGCTGCCGAAGCGCCGGCTGCCGAGGCGCCGGCTGCACCTGCTGCCGCGGCTGCCGAGGCGCCGGCTGCACCTGCTGCCGCGGCTGCGGCGGCCGTCGAGGAGACCACCCCGCCCAATCCCACGCCTGCGCCCGCTCACTTCGCGCCGCCGCCGCCGCGACAGCGCTTTGGCGGCGAGGCCGAGACCCAGCTCGTGTTCCAGGTCGGCAAGCGCAATCGCCTGCGGCCGGGAGACCTGGTGGGCGCGATCACGGGTGAGGCCGATTTGCCCGGGAGCGCGATCGGCGCGATCCGGATCCAGGAGTCGGTGAGCTTCGTCTCGGTCGCCGAGCGTCACGCCCCTGCGATCCTCGAAGCGCTCCAGGGCGCGCGGATCCGCGGGCGCGTGGTGCACCCGCGCCGGGCCGAGGCCCGCGAGCGCGTCGGCGGCGGCTCACGGCCCTATCGGGGGCGAGGGGCCAGTCGCGGCCGCCGTCGCCCCCAGCGTCGCCGCGGCGGGCCACCGCCCCACCGCACCGGAAAGCGCGGGACCTGACCTGGAGGAGCTCAAGACTTCAGGGTTGGACTGTCGCGGGCCCGGCGAGCCGATACAGTGGGGGCATGCCCTCCACCACCAACCTCCTGGCTGCGTTGGCTTCCCTGCAAGGCCAGGTGCCGCTGCCCGAGCTCCTCGGGACCATGCTCGAGGACGCACCGTTTGGCGTCTATGTGGACCACCCTGTCCAGGGCTGCATTTACGCGAACCAGCTCTTGCTCCACTGGCTGCAGCTACCCTGGGACGAGTTCCGTGGCTTCGGCTGGGCCCGCTCGGTGCACCCGGAGGACGTGGAGCGGGTCGAAGGCACGATCACGCGTTTCGAGCACTCCCTCGAGCCGCTCTCCATGACGTTCCGAGTGCCTGGACCCGACGGCAGCCCGCGCTGGCTGCGCGCGGAGGCCCAGGCGCTGCGAAGCGCCGAAGGCAAGCACCTGGGGTCGATCGCGCTGGTGACCAACGTCACCGACGCGCGCCAGCAGGCCGAGCGACTCGCGCGCTCGCAGAAGCTCGAGGCGGTGGGCAAGCTCGCGGGCCGGGTGGCCCACGACTTCAACAACCTGCTCTCGGCGATCTACGCCTCGGCGAGTGTGATCGCCCCCGAGGTCAAGAGCGACCTGGCCAAGGAGTGCCTGGGCGCGATCGAGGAGGCCGTGGAGAGCGCGCAGCAAGTGACCAACTACCTGCTCGCGTTGACCCGCAACACGGTCCGTGGGCGGCCGTGCTGCCCCGACGCCGAGCTGAGCGAGATCGACACGGTGCTGCGCCGGACCCTGGGCGAGACCGTGCGCCTCGAGGTGCTGCCCAACTGCCCCGGGACCTGGGTGCCCTTCGATCCGACCCACTTCAAGCAGGTCGTGATCAACCTCGCGGTCAACGCGCGCGACGCCATGCCCGAGGGGGGAACGCTCGCGATCGTGACTCGCCGTGACGGGGACCGTGTGGTCGTCGAGCTGCAAGACTCGGGGGAGGGGGTCTCCCCCGAAGACCTCGAGCGGGTGTTCGAACCCTTCTTCTCCACCCGCGCCCCCGACCTCTCTACCGGCCTTGGGCTGTCGACGGTGCGCGACCTGGTGCAGCTCGCGGGCGGGCGGGTGGCGCTCGAGAGCCAACCCGGTCAGGGCACCCTGGTGCGGGTCTCGCTGCCCGTGCTGGATCTGCTCCCCGAGGAGCGCGCGCCCCAGCCGCTGCCGCGCAGCGCCTCCGGCGCTCGCGTGCTGCTGATCGACGACCACGACGCCCTCCGCCAGTCGCTGTCGTACGCCCTGGGCATGTATGGCTATCGGGTGCTGGCCGCGAGCTGCCTGCGGGAGGCGAGGGAGCGGCTCGACGAAGGGGTCCCCGACGCGGTGGTGGTCGACGTGCTCTTGCCCGACGGGAACGGGATCGAGTTCCTGCGCGAGCTGCGCGCCGAGCACCAGGAGCTCCCGGTGGTCCTGATCTCGGGCTTCGTGGGCGAGGCGGGCGAGGGCCTGGAGGAGGGCCTCGACTCGCGCTGCACGGCCTTCCTGCCCAAGCCCGTGCGGCCCCGCGACCTGGTCGCCAAGCTCGGGCAGCTCGTCGGCGGGTAGCCCCTGCCCTCCCTACCCGCCGAGGGCGTCCAGCGCGGCGACCTTGAGGTTGGCCAGCTTGGGGTCGGAGAAGACGTTCAAGCGACGGACTCGTGGCTTGCAGGGTGCGAGAGCCTTGGCGCCGCCGCCTTCGCACAGCGCGATCAGGGTCTCCAGCGCAGCGAAGAGGAGCGCGGGGTTGGACGAGCCCAGCGCCGCCCGCAGGGGCTCGAGGGCAGCCTGGGCTGGGAGCACTCGGAACGCGATCAGGGCGGCGCGTCGATCGTCGGTGCCGCGCTCTCCAAGGCTCAGCAGAAGCGCGCGGGTTCGCTCCGGGTCGAAGGACTCGAGGGCGCGCAGGCTCTGCGCGCGGGCCTTGGCGTCTCGCTCTCCCGCGACGTGACGTGCCAGCGCCCAGGTCGCGCGGGGGTTGCCCAGCTGGCCCAGCGCCTTGGCCGCTTCGCGGCGGACCCAGGGGTCGTCGTCGCGCAGCACGGGCACCAGCAAGCTCAGGGGGCCGTCGCCTCCCCTGTCCGCGCGCGCAGTCAGCCGGCAGCCGCACACTCGAACCTTGGCGCTGGAGTCGGCGAGCAGAGCAGCGAGGAAGGCGGGCTCGGCGCGGGCGCGGGCCACGAGCTGCGCGCGGAGGCCGTCGTGCTTGGCGACCCCCAGGCCCTCGAGGGCGACCAGCTCCCGCACCCGCTCGGGGGTGACCTCGCCCAGGACCAACAGCGCCTCGAGGACCCCGGGGGAGTCCTGGCTCGGGGAGTCCTTCAGCAGCTCCACGAACACCTCACGGTCCGCCTGGGGGGACTTGGTCAGGAGGTCGATCAAGGCGCGGCGCACTCCGGGCGAGGCCTTGGGCAGACACTCCACCTGCTCGCGGATCGTCACCGGCGAGCGCCTCAGCTCGCGGATCACGATCGCGTCGATCTGGTCGTCGGTCGGCCCCCCGGCGAGGGCGTGCACGAGGTCTCGCCAGTCGCCCACCTGGTCGTGGACGCGCCGGGCCTGCCAGTCCTTGAGCATGACCACGCGCTCGTCCGTGTTCGTGTTGGCCTGCAGTCGCTCGAGGAACTCCTCGTGCTCTCGGGGGGTGAAGCGCGGCTGGACCGCCGGCACGCCGGAGCTGGTGCCGTCGTCCCAGCCCTCGGACGGGTCGCGTCCGTCTTCCTCCGACTCTCCCAGCTGGAACGAGCGTGTGGCCGCGTGCATGGCCTCCTTGTTCTCGCCCCAGCGGTCCGAGGGGCACCAGCAGAACACGCGGAAGTAGTAGCGGGCCGACTGGTAGGCCGCGAGGATCGCGGTGGTGTCGCGGCCCTCCTCCATGTAGCGCACGACCCGCTCGAGCCCGGTCTGGCGCAGGCTGCGGACGTTGCGCGGACCCTTGAGCAGCTGGAAGGTCCCGACGCGCTCGTTGAGCTCGAGGGCGTAGCGCTCCTCGGCCTCGCGGAGGGTGGTCGCGGCACCCGGGGCAGCCTTGGGGAACGCCGAGACCACGAGCTCGATCTTGCGCGGTTCGTGATCGCAGCCGAACTGGACTTCGGGGCCCCAGTTGCGCGACTCGACCTCGACCCAGCCGCGGTCGACGGTCACGTGGCAGAGCTCGCTCTGCACCACCAGTCCGTCGTCGGTGAAGAACCGGGCCTCGATCCGAGGCCAATAGCTGTAGACCCCGTACACCAGCACTCCCGCCACGATCATGGGGAAGTAGCCTCGCAGGTGGAGTCTGCGCCTCCTCTGGGGCAGGGGCCTCATGCCCCTAGCCTAGCGGCCCCGTGACGAAGAGGCCAAGCGAGGGGGGCCGTCTAGAACCGGACGATCAGCGAGAGCGTCGGGCCGTGGAAGTTGAGGTCGAACTCGAAGAAGTTCGAGGACTGCTTGCTGTGCCGCGCCTGGAAATCGATGGACTGGTAGCGGTAGGCGAGGCGGATCCCCAGGTTGGGGATCGGGAACAGGGTCGCGCCCAGCTCGGCGTTGAGCGCGCCGCCGCGCAGCCCGAAGAAGTCGAGGTAGAACCCCGAGAGTTTGGCGTCGACTTCGAAGAACTTGCGCAGGCCGACTTTCACCTCCAGCCCGAGCTCCGGGTACGGCAGGACCTGGAAGTCGCCGAACTGGATCGGGTTGTCGATCTCGGTCGTGTCCGCGCGCAGGGCCCCCCCGGGCAATCCGCCCACGGTGGAGGCCTCCAGCTCCCAGTCGAGGGCGAACATGCGGGCCCCGATCAGCGGGGAGATCGCGAACACCCGGTTGTTGAACACGTTGATCTTGAGCTGCACGCCCGCCGAGAACTGCTCGAGCTTGGAGTCCACCGCCACCCCGGCGGTGAAGGACCGCCCGGCGAAGTTGATCGTGCGCTGGAACACACGCCGTCCCCGATAGCGATACGGCGCGGTGAAGTCGAGGGACAGCGAGACCCACTCGGTGTCGAAGAAGAACTGCGCCTCGGGCACGACCTGATCGGGGAACACCTCGGACTCGACGGTCTGGGTCACGCCCAGGTCGCTCTCGGCGTCGAAGCGCGTGCCGGGGAGGCTCCCGCCTAGGCCCAGCGCTCGACCCGAGACGAGGGCCTCGAGGTGGACCGCAGGGCGGTACCAGCCGCCGAGGCGCAGCCCGACCCAGGTCGTCTCGAAGTCGTCGTCCTCGTCGTCCTCGGCGGACACCGACGTGCTGCACAGGCCCAGGGCGAGGGTCGCGAGGAGCAGCCAGTGCACCCAGCCAGGACGCGAGGGAAGGCGGCGCGTGTTCATAAGTCCTCCAGCTTCAGGCTACGCCAGGCTCCGACAGCCCCGGGTAGGCAATCTCCTCGACGCTTCGACGGCTCGTCTTTAGGATCCGCCGCTCGAGGAGGCCACCATGACCCCGATTCGCCCTCTGACCCTGCTGTTCGCGGCGGCCGCCCTGGCCGGCGCCCAGGTCAAGGCCCCCAACATGAAGGAGGCCGGCACGCGCCCGGGGATCACCTTCGCGAAGCACGCCGAGTGCAAGGCCTGCGCGCGGATCGCGACCCGGGTCGGCGAGCTCGCCCGGGTGACCTTCGACGAGCGCGTCGCCGCCGACGTGGCCGACGCCAAGCCGGGCGAGCACCACCACGTGCTGCGCTTCTTCCCCACCAGCTTCCCCGGCCAGGGGGCGCCGGCGATCGACCTCAACGAGGTCCGGATCAAGCTCCTCTGGCGGAGCAAGGACGGGAGGCCGGCGAAGGCCGGTGACACCGGCTACCCGGTGCTCAAGATCGGCGGCCAGGCCTTCAACGCCCCTGGCGAGCTGACCGCCGACGCCAAGAGCCCGGCCTGGAAGGCCCTCGAGGCCAAGCTGACCGAGTTTCGCGCCAACTACACGGGGAGCAGCCGCTACGGCGTACCCCTGATCCTCGACGCCGAGCGTGGCGTCTCGGCGATCGTGTTCGATCGCGCGGCGACGGTGGCCGCCGGGATCTACACCGGCATGCGCGGCCTGCCGCGGCTGCCCGACGCGCCCGCGGAGACCCGCGGCAAGTGGGACCCCAACGGAGGCGTGGTCGAGGACTACGACGAGCGGCTCGAGCGCAGCACGAACGACGACGGCCAGGAGGAGACCGTCGAGAAGCCGATCATCATTCTCGAAGAAGAGGTCGAGCTGACCGACGACGTGCCCAAGGGCCGGCCCTTCGCTACGCCCAGCGGATCCGGCGCGCCCAGTGTGACCGACGCCTACGGGGTCGGCGGCGGCGCGGCCGGCGCCTTCGGCCAACGCTGGGGCAAGGGCTCCCTCGCCAGGGAGGGCGGGTCCCTAGGCACCGAGGCGGCGGTGACCGGAGCCTTGCGCTGGCTCAAGCGCACACAGCTTCCCGACGGGAGCTGGCTCGACGGCGCCGCGCCGGAGGCCAAGGTCGTGGGCACCGCGCGCGCCTTGCTCGCCTACATGGGCAACGGCCAGGCCCACCGAATCGGGACCTTCAAGCGCACCGTGAACAAGGGGCTGACCTGGCTCAAGCGTCAGCAGCAGGCCGACGGCAGCTTCGGCGGCGCGCGAGCCCAGCTGCTCGCGACCCAGGCCCTCGCCGAGGCCTACGCGGTCACCCGCGACTTCACCCTCAAGCGCTACGTCGAGCAGGCCTGGGCGCACCTGGCCACGCTTCGCGACGAGCTGGCCAAGGACCCGGCGCTGGCGCTCTGCCTGCATGAGGCCATGCAGTCCGCCAAGCTCGGAGGAGCGACCGAGGCTCAGCAGCAAGCCCTGACCCAGGCCCTCGAGACCGCCTTCGGGCCCAAGGTCGAGGCCAGCCGCTGGGAAGTCACCGCTGGGCAAGCCCTGCGCGGGACCGCGGAGAACGCCGACGAGCGCCTGGGCAAGCTGACCCCCAGCGACGCTCGCGCCTGGCGCTGGGGCACCGCCGCCGCCTTCCAGCACGGCGGCTCGGCCTGGAAGGCCTGGAACGCCGCCATGCAGAAGCAGACCTTGCCGAACCAGGTCATGGGCGGTCCCGACGACGGCTCGTGGCCCGCCGCGGGCGAGCGGAGCGCCTTCGACGTGACCGTCGACTACACCCTCGCCCTGGAGTCCTACTACCGCTACGAGCGCGCCAAGCGCTGAGCGCAGCCAGGGAGCGAGGGGTCCAGTCGGGGTGAGCGAGTGCGCCACGTGCGCGGCCTTGCGCCGCGAGGGCGTCGGGCTGCGGCCGCAGGAGCTGTGCCCGCCCGAGGCCGAGGGCCTGGAGGCGATCGCCCCCGGCGAGGGCTACTCCGACCAGGCCCAGCTGCGGCGCTGCGCGTGCGGCGCGCTCTACCGCTACCGCTACCGCCACGAGTTCGACGTGGCCGGGAGCTGGGACGAGCACTGGCTGTGGCGCCTCGACCCGGAGTCCGAGGGCGCGCTGGGCGCGGTGCTCGAGCTGCCTCGACCCGACCAACCCCGGGCGTTGGCGCCGCTGCTGACGGGCGCGCACGAACGCCTGCGCGAGCACGCCGGGTTGCTACTTTGGTGCCTGGCGAGCACCGGGACCGAGATCGACGACGCGCTGCAGGCGGCCTGCCAGGCTCTGGAGCACCCGCCGCAGCTGGCCGCCGACTACGCCTACCGCGCGCTCCTGAGCTTCCTCGAGAGCGGCGAGGACGAGGCCGGCCTCGTCCACGGCTGGCTGACCAAGCTCGGCACCGCCGAACGGGAGCCGAAGTTCGCCTGGATCCTGCTCAAGGAGTGCGCGGCCGCCCTCGGGCTCGACTGAGTGGCAGCGCGTCCCCGACGGGTTAGCGTGCGGGCATGGAGCCCGGGGTGCAGATCGGTCCCTTCCGCGTCCTCGCGTCGATCGCGCGAGGCGGCGGCGGGCAGGTCTACCGGGTGGCCAACCCCCAGCCAGGCGGCCCTGACCTCGCGCTGAAGCTCCTGCTCGGCAAGCCCGGCCCGCGCAGCTACCGGCGCTATCAGACCGAGGTCCAGGCCATGCTCCGCCTGCGTCACCCAGGCGTCGTCGGGCTGCACGCCGCCGGCGAGCACGGCGACCTGCCCTACCTGGTCATGGACCTCGTCGAAGGCGCGAGCCTGCAGGATCGGTTGCAGCGGAGGGGCGCGTTGCCCTGGCGCGAATCCGCTGAGCTCGCGCTGCAGGTGGCCGAAGCCCTCGCCGAGTGCCACGCCCTGGGGGTCGTGCACCGCGACCTCAAGCCCGACAACGTGCTCGTCGAC
>Ga0070726_10001089_pt1 | contig 28600 bp, 27 predicted proteins | sample tdAd471_FD_67275 | JGI IMG/M metagenome (GOLD analysis project Ga0070726, IMG submission 67275) | Marine sediment microbial communities from the Atlantic coast under amendment with organic carbon and nitrate - tdAd47.1 | ecosystem: Environmental > Aquatic > Marine > Coastal > Sediment | place...
GAGGCGCTCACGCGTCTCTGATAAACTAGGTAGAAAGATTGCGCGCGCAAGCGCACGGTTTGGTTTGCGACCCTGTTCAAAATGAGCCCGGTAAATCGTCTCCTCTAGTGATGGGAGTTGGCAGCGTTCAATGACGCAGCCGTAGGGGCGGATGGGGTGCAGTTGGTCGCTCCACTCGTCTTGCACTCTATCTGTCCCTCCGATTCCCGGGCCTGCTGAAAACCCATCCGCGGATGCTCTTCAAAGCCACGCAGGCGGCGCACACCACCTGAAAACTCGCGTGGCAAGTAGTTTTCCTCGTTCCAACGCGGGAATGCGCCGCTAATGCCGTACGATACATCGTCGTAGGTGAGTAGCGCGTTGCGTGCATATTCTCCCTCCACGTCAAACATGACGACAAAGCGGTTGAAAATATACAACATGGCCGGATCGGGTTCTGCGTCTGCTGTCACGGTCAAGTCCTTGCGCTGGCGCCGGCGCTCGTTGTTCTTCTGCTGCAGACTCTGCACGAAAACGGAACGCACGTGACACATGTAGCACATTTCAGGTGTACCGGGAAGATGCTTGAGTACATCTGGGTGATTTGCGGGATGACGTTTGCGTGCTTCGTTGATGCGCACCACTTGATGTTCAAACAGTAGTTCACGCGCTCGAAAAGCATGCTCGGGTCCCCACAGCTTTGCAGATCGAATATGGGAAGCGCAACGGTCAAGCGTCTCGTGTTCGAGTGGATCGCGATCCAAATTGATGCACGGTCGTTCGTAAGGCGCATCAGGATCAGGCTCGCACAAAAATGCAACCAGCGTGCTACGTCGTATCGCTGGAGTACGCTGATAGGTAATCGCAGGATCTGCCGCCACTGTTGATTGTGCATTTTCCACCATAGGACGAAATTCTGCAAACTTGGCACATTGTTGCAACGGATTCACCTGTGGTGGTTGCGTAATGATGTTGTCTGTGGTGGGGCGTTGTTGGCGTGTCACGTTGGTCGTGAAAATCTTGAGATGATTGTCGCGTAGCGTATGCTCCTCAAGCGCCATGACGCGCGGCATTTGGAGTTCTTCTTGGACAGCCCCGGCTGGAGGACCTGATGCCGGAAGCGGAGCATCATCATCATCATCGTTACGATTACCCACTGATGACGCTTCGTCCTTTCCCTTTGCTTTGCGGTTGCGCTTGGTAGTTGCGCGTGCAGCTGGTGGTGGTGCTTCATCCGTGGCACGCTGCAATGCTTGCGCCGCTTCCACAGCACCACCGCGCTTCATCAGCCGCACTGCTGCTTCGTTGGTCGACGCAAACGTTGCGCCAGTGAGAACGTTGAGTGCGCTGGCGTTTTTTGGCTCTGGCAGTGGATCATCCTCCTTCTTGATGGGACGCTTCTTGCGTACGGGTTTCTTTTTCTTCTCCACTGCTGTTGCCGTTGCGGGTTGCGAAAAACTCTCCCACGCTGCTCCAACGTTATTCGGGACACCGGGTCCCCAATCCGTCATTATTGGGACCCCTCTATGCAAAAGTTCAAAAAGTTGGTTCATGCAACCAGGGGTAGCGGCCGTCGTCATTGATGTGGCCGAGTGTCGGTCATTTTTCAGGCAGTTTTTTTCACCCAACAACCTGGAACGGTTGCGCATCATTGTGGCTCAATGGATTAGGGATGCGCTCGTTCCAAATGACACCAACAAGAGTGCTGTTCGACTGGCTGATTTGTTTGAGAACCTTTTTCGCGTGTTTCTCGATGATGCTCCCGCATTTTGCATCACAAACACGCACTGGAGCTTCTTTGGATCATTTCATGTGCCTTATGCACTCATGAGCTCGGAAGAGATCCAGTTCATTTCAAAGTGCGTAGCGCAACGCGAATCGTTGTTTGGAGTGGTCAAGGAATGCACCAACATGGAGCTGGCGCTCTCGCAGTTTTGCTACGATCGCCAAGTGCTGTTGTACGATAACAGCGTGTACGATAACACGTTGGCGCGCATTGTGATGCGTGAAGCATGTGATTTACTTTGTGAAGCGGGGCCAAAATCACGTCACGAGGTGATTGCAGCACTGCAAGCCATACTGCGCCGTTCTGCTGATCTCTTTGTGTTGGCGCTGCATGATGCGGCGCAAAGTGTGCAACGTACATCGCGTGTGCCGTGTTGGGGACTCGATGCACATGATTTACACCCAGAGGCTGTCTACCAGAAATCACAACCATACCCCGCCTTTACAAATTAACACGACGTCGCTATAAAGCCATTCTCGATGATGCTAATCAAAACAATACGACTACTCCTTTTGCGCCACTCGTCATGGCTGACCAACTCAACGACCTGATTCGATGCATCGGATTTGATGCAAGCACTCTCTATCCGGAGCAGCGCAAACGGCTCAACGCGTTTGTGGCGGGACACAAGCCCGGCACGCTGATGGAGCTTCATGTGTATCCCAACGTGGACACAACGGCAGAGGAGAGCGTGCCCACAGGCATGGTGGCGCACTACACGCCCGAGGCGACGGTGGACGCGGGTGCGCTGAGCGACTCGCTCTTTGAGCATCTCAACGTGGTCATGCTGACTCCGTCCGAGACGGGCCCCGCTTCCAAGTTTGATGACGAGTTTTTTTCGCGCAACGCCCGCAATCTCCCCGAGGGCGTGCAGCAATTCTCGGACGCCCCGCTCGAAGGCAGCATGCGTCGCGTTGAGACCAACAAGGACGACCGCGCTTGGGAGGCTGAGCTGGGTGGGAAGAACTCATTTGTGGGTGCGTACTGGCGCTACCGCGACGACAGCATGCGCAACAAGGATTACTACCTGGTGGCGCGCAGCACAGTGCCGCAAGTGGTCAAGGATTACAAGCTGGCCGCGGCGCAGACCAAGCCCACGTACCAGGACCTCGTTTCGCACCCCGAGTGGATTCGCCGTACCGGGTTTGGCATCAATGGCGCAGAGCGCAACACGAACCGTCTGCTCGCCGCCGCCGCCGAGACGTTTGGCGTTCAGGTGCTGCGCGTCAACGATGAGTTTTCTCATCTCGAGAGCGCCAACCACGACCCCGTCGAGATGGCCGTGCCCGACTGGTCGCAAAAGACGCACTCCATTCGCCAGGGTACGCTGAACGGGCGTCCGGCCATTGCGCTCTCCTATGGGGTGGTTCCAGCCAACGAGTGCGCCACTGGGACTGGTGGAACAGACGATCAGTTTTACGTGGTGGCTAACCCGTACGACGGCATGTACGCGTTTCCCATTTCCAACATTGCCCATCTGCGTGCCGCTGGAGGCCTTCCCGTGGACACTGGTCGCACCGTACCCGTGGAGCGCATTCCAGTGGATGATGCCACACCCTACCGTGGACGCACTGACGGGGTCGTTTGGGAGGGAAACAACAACAACGCTGACATGCATCCCGACGCCTTTCGGAAAGTGGACGCTGCGTTCAAGGCGAGCATGAAGAACATGGGCTGGAACGCCGAGCATCAAGCAGGACGCATGATTCCTGTTGGTGTGATGATTTCCAACGCACAGCTCATTCGTGCGTAAAAAAAAAGAAAAAATGAACGTGCTGCATCGCTCACTTTTTTGTTTTGGTCTTTTTCTTCTTTGTCTTTCCCTTTTTGGAAGGTGTCGGAGCAGGAGTCTTGCTGTTGCGGCGTCGCGAGCGCTTGCGCACAGTTGGTGGTTCTTCTTCTTCTTCTTCTTCTTCGCTGACGCGTCCCAATATTGGTCGAACGATGCGCACGCACGGCTCGCGGCACAGGGGACACGCATGTGGCACATCAACGCGTGACCAGATGGTGCGCACGCAATCATCGCATGCCGTCTGGTGGTTACATCCGACAAAACAGATGCTGGCGCGATTTGCTCTACACACGACGCATTCTGGTTGTCCTGGAACACTGGGTTCTGATGCACGCAACACATTTTCCCACGCTGGTGGGAGTTCCATGCGCACGTTTCGCATTGCATCTTCCTCTTGTTCGCGCGTCACTTGCGAGCGGCGGATGGCTTCTGCAATGTTTGGATCGTCACCACCACCATCGTCTGAATCAAACATGCTACTCATGCCATTGCGCAGCCGAGCGTCATTTGCTGCTTGTAGAATGCTGCGAAATATCGGCAGTCCACGTAGACTACCGCCGTCGGTATATGGCAGCAGATAGCGCGCGAGACGATCCAACGCTTGCTCTCCGATGCGCATTCCCAGTTCGCGCACAAAGATGGAAGGTGGTGCGTTGATGCGGACGCGGGCATCCATGTCACGTGCAGCGGGTCCCATGGTGCGGTTGTAGACGAAAATGTCACCATCAAACGTCTCCATGAGACGGCGCAACTGATCCATGGCAGACGCAGGATTCGCGTGCATCACACAAGCAGACACGAGCACGGTTATGCATTCCGGCGGCAGCACAAAGTCAAACACTTGACACCCCCGTACTTGACGCGGTGCTGCGCTCATTTCAGTCATGGCACAACATTGTACCACACGATCAAACGTGGAGCGGGTATCAAACAAAAATAGCGGACCCCTCTGCATTTTAAACCAAAGATTCAAGAAAGTTTTGCCATTAAACATTTATCGATTCGCAACTCTCTGAAAGTGTGCACAAAACCATGAGCGACAACAACACATGCTGTCAGAACCACGTGTGCAAGGCAGCTCTCGATCCCGCCACAGAGACCATTGTGGCTTGTCCGTTGTGCCGGAAAGCCACATACTGCTCAGAGCAGTGCCGCCTGACGGATTGGGTGAAGCATGCGTGCCCAAATGCACAGATTGCATCGTCAGCTGTTGATACGCCAGTCGTTCCGTACTACTTTGAGGACGAGGAGCCCGAAGAGGCCGTGGCGGAGGAAATGGCCGAAGCAGGCGAGCAGCATCCGTTTTTGGAAGCGCACAGCGTTACGCACTACAATGATACGGGCAACGTGTCGCACAGCGTGACTGATCCTCTGGTTGAGCTGGTTGGAGCCGATGTTGCTGTGAAGCGCGAGTCACTTGGTGGTTCTGCCAAGCGCGGCATCGCGCCCAGCCAAGACCTGGCTGAACGGCGTTATCGGATTCACATTCAAGAGCTGGACGAACGCGAACGCGTTCGCACAGAACTGTGGATCGACGGTGACACGCTAGGTACCGATGCCATCTACTGGGAGAATGGCGACGACCGCATCCGCAAGCTGATGGGACGCGAAAAGGGAGAGGACTTTCGTTCTCGCCTCCGCGGAGCGGGTCGTTGGTTGGTCACGCGTCTCTCCAAGGAGGGGAACCGCATCATTCTGTGGCCCGACATGAGCGCTGGTACGGAGAATCACGGACGTGCTTCGAACCAGCCTCTGGGTAGCAAGGGAACCATTATCATTATGCTTCACGTAGACCAGCCTGATGGGAGCATGCAGCGTGTGGGCGAGCTGCGCGGTCCCTTCAACTTTCGCCTCGACTCCTTTACGCTCAAGTTGTCACGTGCGTTTCGCAAGCGCCTCACACAACGCCTGCGCGCCAAGTTCTCTGGTACCAACGAGGAGAGCATCAAAACGATGCGCACGTACCGCATGCAGGCGGATGATATGCGTGCTGTGTTTACGGTTCAGCCCGAGGGAGATCGCGTCTACATTCGCGACATTGAGTTTTCCATCAGCCCCAATCGCCTGTATGCCGCTCCAACTGCCTTTGGTGCAGAGCAACAGCTTCAGTATTCCATCGACACGGAACCCGCGTCGCTCGCCGCCGCGACGGGTTTGCTGATGGCACTCGAAAAGCGCGCCGCCGAGAAGGGCGAGAAGCGCCACGAGACGGCCATTTTGCGCGACTATGTGCGCGACCTCAACGACAAGCGCGGTGGAGAGATTGATCACCGCGACGTTCCTGACGCAGTACACACTGCCATGTACACGGCTACGGGAGCACTGATTGCCGAGAACGCTTGCCACTGAACAAAACAGTGGCGGGGCTTGATAAATTCCAGTCACTCAGACTCGTCTTTTAAAACATGGACAAGCGCACCTGCGCTGGATGTGGTGACACAACCGCTGCCGAGCAGCTGCCCATCAAATGTGCGCAGTGCCGAGCGCAATACTTTTGCTCGCGTGATTGCGCGGCGTCTGTTGCAGAAGAACACGAAGACGTTTGCTTTCACGACGAACATCTAGGCGCAGATCTCGAGTATACGTGCGCAGAACTTGAGCACGCACTCTATACGGAGGATGACAGCGGCCACTTGTTGCTGGGCGCAGACGCAGAGCATGTTTTGGGTGCACTCTCGGAAGCGCATCCGGACAATGACCACAGTCACTATCTGGCAGCAGCACGCAAACACGTGATTTGGGCACACGTTGGCAACACGAGACGGCTGTCCCGTCGTCGCTCGGGCCGCGGAATGTCGGCCAAGCGTGCACGCAGTCGGGTGCGCCGTGAACGCAAGCGCAGAAATCGTCGTTCTCGGCGCTCACGTTCTCGTTCTGCCCGGCGCTCGCGATCTCGCTCCCGCTCTCGAGATCGAAAGGCTAAGCGTCTCGAAAAGCGAGAGACGCGCAGGGCTCGATCACGTAGCCGTTCCGAAAAGCGAGAGGCGCGCAAGACTCGATCGCGTAGCCGTTCTGAAGAGAGAAAGGTGCGCAGACAGTCACGTTCGCGGGAACGGCGCGATGGATTCCGCGCTTTTCGTGAGCGTTCCAAAGAGCGCGCTCAAGAGAACCGCACATACCGCGAACGGCGCCGTGCGGAACGTGCGCAAGAGAAGGAGCGTGCTCGAGAAACACGCAGCTATGACAGCGGGTCCGATGATTTGCCCCCTCCTCCTCCACCGCGCGATGAGGAGCGCGCTCAACTGCGAGAGCAAAAACGTGCGGATCGCGAGGTTGTGCGTGCAGAAAGGGCGCAAGAGCGGGAACGCCGCCAGCGAGAGCGCGAAGAACGTCGCCAGCGAGAGCGTGAACTCCGCGAGAGAGCGCGCGCGGAGCGCCCCCCGTTGGAGCGGGTTCCTTCATTTCGGGACGATGACCGCGAACGTCGCCAGCGAGAGCGCGAAGAGCGTGCTCGGCGCAACCAAGAAGATCGTGAACGTGAACGTCGTCGACAACAGCAGCGGGATCGAGAAGATCGAGAAGCGCGACAACGTCAGCAGCGTGAGGACGCTGAGCGCATGGCTGATGCGAGACGACGTCAACAACAACGTGATGATGACATGCGTCGCCAACAGCAGCAACAGCAGCAGTATCGCCCCGATCCCGAGCAGGAGCGTCGCATGCAACAGCAGCGTGCTGAGCTGGATCGTGAGCGTGGCGAATTGATGCGTGAGCGCGACCGTCTGCGTGACGAGGGTACGCGTCGCGAGAAGGTCGAAATTGAGCAGCGCACCAAGCTGCTTGAAGAGCGAGAGAAGCGTTTTGAAGAGCGCTTGATGCAACAACAACAACAAGGTGGTGGTGGTGGTGGTGATGGACCCACCATTGTCATTACGCAAACACAGGGTGCTGATGGACAGCAGCAACAACAACAACAGCAGCAAGAGCTGTTGCGTGATGAATTCTCCGACAGCGAGTCCTTTTGAAGACCACAAGAACAAAATGTGCACCTGATAAACATGGTTGAACGTGTCATCAACTCTTGAAAAAACACCATGCGTGGGTTGTTTTTACTGCTGTGTGCCATTTACGCATCAGCACAAGTGTCACAAGTGACCATTCACCGGATCACGGACTATGATGCACGCCATCAGCGTGTTGGCATGCAAGGTTGGATTCCGCTGCGCTTGCACCCCGATCTGGTGAAGCAGTTTGACAATGGGATTCCCATTGTGAAGCGTGTGCTGTGGTGCAAGGCACTCGAGCCAAACGGTGCGGTGCACAGCGATGCGATGCGATCGTTGGATCTTGTGCGCAGCGAGACCAATCTTCTGCGTGACGCGTATGCAAATGCGGATCAGCAGCAAGATGCAGACATTCGAGGATGTCACAGCCCCGGTCTTGTGCACATGCAAATCTACCCCGGGTCACACGTTGCGGTGCATCAGCCCGTTGATGAGCCAGGCGTACTCTACATTGATCCCACCCATTTTTACAATGGCTGGGAAACCAACCACCAAATGGATGTGGTGGTGGAGATGCGCGTCAACCCCACCACCACTGCACGTAACATTGTGCGCTTCAATGCGATCAATCCACTCTCGGCGGCTGATGAGCAATCATTTCCCGCGGAGGACGCAGACACGTTTGGAGGCGACACTGCGCCAACGCATCAGACGCACCAAACATCGAATCACACACATCCTTGGGGTGGTGTTGCTGCGCTCTTTTTCGTGGGCGCTGCCGTAATGGTTGTTTTGGGCGCAGCGTATTACGCAAACCTTACGCCGGCTCGAATGCGACGCATGATTTCTCGCTACCGCAATGCTGGTTATGGTGAAGAGCTTCGCGCGACAGCTGGTGCGTCTGGAGGTCACGCGATCAACATTGATGATGATGTAGCTGACGCAGATGCTGTACTGCAAAACATGGGCGCGCCCGCTGGATTTGGCAGAGATCGGCTGTAAAAGAACTTGCGCGTTGGATAAATGGCATGGATTGCGACTATATTTTTGTAAACGCACCACCAATCATGAGGAGTGGTGGTGGTGGTGGTGGTGTGCGACCGCCCAGCGGTCCATTATTTTCAGCCTTTAGCCACAAGATTTTGGTGTCTGGGATTGTCATGCTGACCATTGTTTTTATCATTACCACGGTTGCACTGACCATGCGTTTGGCATCACCCAATACGCGCGTGCGACCAGATCCACCTCCTGGTCCCACAACGACAGCCACTACAATTTCAACTAGCAGCACGTCTTCGACCTCGTCCAGCACATCATCTACCAGCGGCACATCAACGAGCACGGGCATCACCACTACGGCGCCTGCGGTGCCCATCAACCTGACGTGCCCGTCTGACGTTGTGGTTGTGTTGGGTGCCTCTTTGGACCCCGCTTTGATGATGGGTGGCCCAGCTACCGCTGTGGGTGGTTGTGGTAATCCCGCGACGCCAATTGTAGCGTACACGGATGTCATTGTGTCCACTAGCTTGGCGAAACGCTCCCGCAAACGAATGATGAGCGCTGCGCTACCACCGCGGGTTACGGATCATTCGTTCCGACAAGGCGTGTCGCTGAATGGTGATTGCAGCACATGGGCAGAGCAGCCGACAGCAGCAGCGATTGAGTTGTTGAGTTGGGGAAAGAAACGCTCTCCATCGTTTCCAGACACGCATTTGGTGCAGCAATCCACATACTCTACGCTGGGAACTGCGGCGGTGGTGCGTCCCGACACTGCACTTGCCGTGGGAGTAACGCATGTCGTCCACGCGGTGAATGACATTAACGGAACGCGCGTTCTGGTTAGCGCAGACAAGAGTGATTTGGGTGGTTCGCTTAGCGAGTTTATGCTCCACACGTTGGCTGGCGGCGTCGCAAACTGCACAGGACCCGCAACTGGTGGAGAAGGACAAGTAATTTGGGATTACGTGGCGCAGCAGTGGGTGCTGAGCGAAATGGGCCAGCCCGGCACACAATCATTGTGCATCTACGTCAGCGATGGCCCCGATCCACTGTCTGCATCATATCGCGCGTTTAGCTACTACTTTGCCGACGGCGATCCGGTGTTTCACAAGCTCGCCGTATGGGGTGTGGGCGTGTATGCAATTACGCTTGGACGCATTGATGTTCAAACCACTTCTCTCTGCGTACTTGATCGCCAAGCAATGCTGGAAGCATCCATGACAACGCCCAGCGTCAATGATACGGCACCCGTACTGTTTTGTGGCGCTCCCTTTGATGGTCCACTTCCCGGCTTTACGGGATCACCCGCCGCACAATCGTGGTCACCTGTGCACGCTGTGGGTGATGCACCGCCCGTAGAGACGGAAGTGTCAAGCGCTGTAATGTCAGGCGACGGTGGTGCTGTTTTTATGCGCGCCGTTGATGATGAGTTGCATTTTGGTGCTGCAACACCAAAGACGGATGAGCTTGCCGTTGAGCACTGGTATGGTATCAACTTTACGCTGTCCATATATGGCGTCATACGCTATCAGCTCAACGTGGGAGACTTTCGAGCCAACGCTGGCACCATTCCCACGCCCACAGTGTGGTCGCTTGATCCTGTGCGAGAACCATTGATGCCGCGCTTGGTGTATCGTTACATACCCGAAACTGGTCAGCAGAGCGTCGTGGGTGCGCTGACGAGTCACGCGGATATGGGGGCGCGCTATGTGTGGTTTGAGTTGCGTTGGATCGTACCGGTGCCCAATACGAATCCACTCTGGGTGTTGCATCAACAAGGCGTGCACAACTACACTGATGGGCTGCAGACGTGGCTGCCGTCTGCAACCATGGACGCCAATGGTACCATGGCACTAACATACGCTGCTGGCAACGCCACCACGTATCCGTCGCTGTACGCAGCCAGCCGGTTGGGAAACGATCCAGAGGGAGAGTTGCGCGATCCTCTCCTTCTTTACGCGGGTACCATTGGCAGTACGCTGGAAAGCGGTGAATGGGGGCGTTCTTCCGCCATGGAGCCTGATCCAGAGGATGCGCGCACCTTTTATGCGGGAGGACCTGTGGCTACAGTGGCGGGTCCGTGGGAATCTACAGTGACACGTCTTCGCGTGTTGGGTGAAACGATTGAGCGCAACTGGACCGCTTTTGATTATTGTGGCACACAAGAGACATGTTTGCAAATCATTTTGGCAGAGTGAAATGAAAGCTCTATTTGTTGTGCGCCTAGAACTCGTGCGTGTCAATGCGACGCTCCAAAAGAGCGTCGTCAACAGGGCGGAACTGCGTGTGACGCGCCAGCTCCTGGTTGGTCGCAGTGGGGAGTCCCATGAGGTTGGTCATGCAGCTCATCTGAGGCGGGGACAAAAAGCGCATCGAATTCTGCAACGGAGGCCCCTGAGTCTCATCCCAATATTGGAGCGTGTTCGGGGGGATCGCAGGGACGCTGGTACGCAGAGGCAGCAGCTCGTGCTCTTCGCCAAACTTTCCCGCAATCACGCTGGCCTCACCTCCCACCTGAGAGTTGCGCCCGGCGTCAGCCAAAAATGGGAGCACGTTCTTGGACGGAGCGGGGCACAAAATGTCGCCCGGCTCAAGGTTCTTGCCCGCGACAACGCTGGCCTCGCGGCGTCCCGCGCCTGCGGCAAACTGAGTGCCCAGCGCGACCTCCGTCTCGGTCATGGACACATCAGCACCAGCGGCCGTCTCGGCGGACATGGCGCTGGCGTAACCGGCACGCATCGACTCGGGCGCGTTGTTGATCTGCTCGATAGCCTTGGCGTTGTTGTTGATGGCCTTGGCCAGTTCGGCAGCCTTCTCGTCCGCCGCAACGCGCGCCTTTTTCTCCTCCTCGAGCGAAGCCACAACTGATGCGGCATGCTCCTTCTGCTTGAGGTACGCCTCCGCTTGCTTGGTGAAGAGAGTCGTGTGCGCAGCCTGGTTGGGATCATAAAAGGCATCCTCATAGCCGGCGCGCGTCTTGTCATCCAGCTTCTCACCGTTCGTCTCCTCCAAGTACGCAATGTACGCGTCAGCCTTTGGCTTTTGCGTCTCCGCGTAGCTGGCGCGATACATCATTGCGGCCTTGGTAGACTGCTCGTTGCGCGTCTTGTACTCGCTGAGCTCGCGCGTCAGGCGCTCCACCTCAGTCTCCGCGCCGCGGGCACGCTGTGCAAGCATGTCCGTCTGACGCGCCATCTCGGCAGCATCCTTGGCCGCAGAGGTTTGGTCAATCGTGGCGGGTGCGGCAGCAGCGGGTGCGGCGGCGGCAGTCTCGTCTGACATTTCGTACACAAATGGCACAAAGTCCGCTGTCGAATAAAGAGAGTGGTTAGAGTCAATTGTTATGTAGCCATACGGGGTTGTTTCCCAAATACCTCTCGATTCTCCTTCCTCTTCTGCTCCCGCAACGACCGACATTGTCAAATCGCATCCCTCAAAGAATGGTTCCGGCACCAGCGACACCTCCTGAAACTCCTTGCCAACCACCTCGGTCTCGTTGTCGTTAAACTTGTTCTTGTATCGCACCGAAAAGCCGCGCAAGCGCCCTTCATCAATATCGCGCTTGATGCGCAATCCGCGCTCATCAAGTGGGACGCGTGCCATCAAACGCATGGCTTGCTTCCCGTCACGCTCCTCCTCCTTTTCGAGCCAGCTGTGATGAAGTGATCCAACCACGTCGCCCACGTCATGGTTGTGACAAATGGGCGCTCCGTACGCACCATCAATGGCGTCCAAATTCTGCTCGGACAGCTTGATGGCATCTTGCGTGTAAAAGGCATCGCGTGCACGCAACCGATGTTCGCGTGGCACGTTTCTGCTACGCAGCACACCGGGACCGTATTTCAGCTGCTTCGTGGGGTTGGCACCCTTTACCACGTCTGGATAGCACGTGCCCTTGAGAATCAGGTACTTGCCCGCATTGGGATTGCGGTTCCGCGACCAAGACTTGGATGACATGACGCACTTTTGAAACAATTTTCTGGGTGGTGTATGTAAAAAAAGTAGTGTCGATCAATTGTTTTATTAATCATCATCTGCATCTTCATCTGGAATCTTTGGCGCCAAGCAAAAGCGCACATACGCTCCCTCGAGCTTGGTAATGTCAAAGCGCAAAAAGATGGGCATGTCCTCAATCAATGAAATGGTCACCAGCTTGGCCAGCGTGTCTGCACACGCAAACCTTGAGAGATACTTGAGCGCGTACTCGGTGGTCAAGCTAATGTCAATCACGTTGCTTGTTGCGACAACATGTGTAGCAGAATCTGTGCGGATGATGGAAGTAATGGTACCGTTGGCACCCGTTGTGGAAAAGGAAACGCTGACATCCTCTGCGGCACTAAAGGCGGCATCTTCTTCATCATCATTGTCATCGTCAGATGCTTCTGAAAGATCCATAGCCTTGAGCTCGTCGGTACCGCAGCTAATGCTCACTTGGTCACCCATGCCCAAGTTGGCAGTGCATAATCGCTTGTACATGGTACATGGCATGATAATTTGCACATGTGGATCAAATGCGGTCGGCGACACAACGTCTTGGTCGAGTTCCAGCTGATTGAGCTCGACAAACACAGTCATGTCGCCGCCAAAGTCCAACGCATACTTGTCATCCGCTCCGGTGCCAGCGGCAACATTCTTGCGGCGCTTGTGGTTGTTGACGCTCTGCAGTACGAGAGTCGTCTTGGATGTGGGCGAAACGCCCTTGAGTGCATCAAGCAACACCTTCATCGAAACACCCAACTCGACGGGACGCTCCACCTCGTACTCGCTCAGCGCATCGGCTGGAATGCTGACCTCAACAAGTGCGACGTGCGATCCGTCAATCATGGAAAAGAAGATACCGTCAGTGTCCAGTGTCCAGTTTGCATCGCCAAAGTCGGCCACAGTCTCGACAATGTGCTTAAAGACGAGTGCATCGGGGAACTTGGCACGAAACGCCATTTGGAAAAAAGACCCCACTCTCTGTGTAGTGATTTTAAATCTTTTGTGCAAAGGCTGATAGAAATCCATCATAGAATCCATCCAAACGAGCAACAAAAACCAGAGTTGTTGGGTACATCGCTGTCAACGGCACCAACACCGTCATGATATCATCCACCGGTACACCGTCCACAACAATGAGGTCCCATCCAAGAGCAATGTCATAGGCGTCAAACGAAACAGTGCTCCACGAGTAGAGTGCACCGGGAGACCAGTCGTGCTGATCATCTTGCATTCCGGCAATGGCGGCTGCATCAATGTGTTCCGTTTCATCACGCGATCCCACAGCATAAAGCACATGCTGACCGCGCTTGACCTCTTGCACCATGAATTGCGCTGGGCTAATGTCATCGTAGGGTTGTGGGCGGAGCACACGAATCATAAAGCCCCTTTACTCTCCTCAAACTCTTTACGGATGCGAATCCATCGTAGAATCGAATCAGCGTGGTATGAACTAGCCATTCGCTGGAAGCTTGTCAAATCAACGTTTCGGCTTGCCGGTTGAGCGAATAGTGTATCAAGGCATGTGTCTGAATCGTTTTGGACCACAGTGACAAGTAAGTTGTGAAAATGGCCAGCTTCATCAATGTCGAACGTTCCATACGTATCAATCGCAAAGTTGAGCACATCAAGTCGACCCCAATAAACTGCGTTGTTTGATAAAATCCGTTTTGCGGCTGGGGCACGGCTGCTTTTGAGAAACGTATCACTTTTGATCCACCACTTCAGAAGCTCTAATGATCCCAGGTGGACGACATGGTGGGTCATTCCAAGCAGATTTGGGTGATTCTGAATCAACCACTCAATAGCAGATTTTCCGCCGCGTACTGCTGATTCGTGAACTATATCCGTGCGCGCATCACCAGTACCACCGATTTGTGTGAATATAAAATCCATCATGGCTTGATTTCCGCTTTCTAAAGCAGCGTAAAACAACCCTGCTTGGCAATGTTCTATCATTCCAAGCTCCTTTCTGCAATGCTGATATGCGGCCAAACTCCCACCACGTACCGCCATGCACAAACAGTCCGATCGCTGTCGCACGAGTGTTGGATAACGATTCGATAACCACACAAACAGATCAAAGCGATCTGGCCGACCAGCAGCAAGCTCCGCCAGTTTGATTTTGTAATCCTCGTTCGTTGTGACACCGTGTGCAAAACGAATCATGGCGCGATCCAGCACATCAAGAAATGAAAACAGATAGACACGCACATCGCGACCGGGAAGCACATAGCGTATATTAAGCCAAGATGCAGAATGCACGCGAGTGCGTTTAGAACCCCCTTGCATAATTTTCGGAAATATCAAACGCCAACTCCTTTTGTGTTTCCAGTGATGCAGAAACTATCGTGATTGAGTCATGTCATCCAACAATGGGCAAGCGCGCAAGCGTAACGTTGTCTTGACACGCATGGTTGCACCATCTTCAGGAGCGCCACGATTTTCGTGCCCGCAATGTGGATCTCGGTTTGGTACCCGCAACGCACTTGAAGCGCATGCAAAGCGATGCGGGTCTGCCGGAAGCCGCCACGGGTATCGGGGAGCGGATTCTGCCGTCAAATAAATTTTCCCGACGCATCAGAGGGTCAAATTTTTTTGCCACACCCATGAGCACACCTTTGACACGCGCTCTCGAGGCCGAGTTTGAGTGCAAGAAGCAGGCACTTGAGGCCGAGTTCAAGCGCAGACTAGCAAAGTGTGCAATGGAGGCCGCGACCCCCGCATCCACCAACGGCGCTGCTGCGGAAGCGGAGGCGGCACCCGAGTTTGCAGTCAAGTCTGCCAAGCCGACCAAGGGTGGCCCCAAGAACACGCAAAAGGCCAAGGAAATCATTCAAGGGTTCGACTGCCCCGGCAACATTCATATCGGCACGCCATGCCCCGAGCCCGCGGGTGAGGCGGTATCATCGGGTATGGGGATCATATCGCAGACCACGGGCACGAAGGTGATCCTTTGCGACACTTGCGTGAACGCCGCACGTACCACGACGCGCAAGCGCAACGCAGAGATCAAGAAGCAGAAGAAGGCCGCCGAAAAAGCGGCAGCTGCTGGGCCCGCCAAGAAAAAGGCTGCCGTGAGCACGCCGGCAACTCCCGTTCCCGTTGCGGCGCCTGCTGAAGATGACGCGGGCGACGATGAAGATGACGACGACGAAGACGTGGATGCTGGTGTCATGTGAAATGAAAATTCATGGAGTCGAAAGGGTTTCGAGAAAAATATCGGCGATGGTCTTCTGATGTGAAAAAACGAGAGCATGTGGATGTTCTAGACGCAGAAGAGCACATTCCGGGGTTCTTTGAGTCAATACCACCAGAGAATCCTGCTGTTGATGACAGCGATGATGAAGATGGTATGAGCGAGGAGCAAGCTGATGATGAAGATGGATGGGTTGATGATGATGATGACGATGATGACAATGCTGTATTCGATCAAGTCACAAGCAATCGCCCACTGCTTCAAAGCGAATGGGACGCCACGGATCTACTCGCTGATAAGCATTGTGTACATCGCCACGGGAATCGCGACCAGCACAAGCGCGCCGCGGCAGCAATTATCGATGCGGCACGTGCACAAGATGATTTTGTGTTTCAGCATACGGAAACAACGTACGTGATTGATCCAACGTCACATAAGCCCGTCATTCGGCTGTGGGGCATCACGCCAGAGGGAAACAGCGTGCTGGTGGAAGATCGCACGTTTAGTCCATACTTTTACGTCAACGTACCAGATCATGATGAAGCGACGCGCATTTCGGAGCGTCTCGAGTCCGAGTTTCGTCGCAAGTTTCCCGCGAATAAGCCACGCGGACAGGTACCTGGCGGAAAGTTTGTGCAGTGCATCGATGCCGTCCAAGGTCGATCCATCATGGGATGGCACCGCAACGCACCGCCACGCACAATGTTTCGTTTCACCATGGCGCAACCCGGATTGGTGGCCACTGCACGTGATTGGATCGAGTCTGTCAATCACATGGTGGTGGACCGTCATTATGCCACGTTTGAGGCCAACGTACCGTTTGAGTTGCGCTACATGATTGATCACAAGATCAATGGTTGTCAGTGGATTCGTGTGCGCGGAGGGCACTACAATGTGATTCATGACGCCCGCCGTCGCGTGTCGCGTGCACAATACGAGCTGCACGCAACGTACCCAGATGCAGTTGCGCCCATCCCTACCAGCGAGCGTGATGACATTGCTCCCATGCGCTACCTTTCGTACGATTCTGAGGTCTATCGCAAGGAAGCGGGCTTTCCCAAGGCTGCCGAGGACCCCATGGTCATGATTTGCGCCGCACTCTACGTGGCTGGCAAGGGAACCGTGGATCGTGTATGCTTTGCCACAGCACCACCCGGAACGTCATATGGCGCCATTGAGGGCGCTAGCGTGTACCGCTACGATACCGAGGCTGAGATGCTCATGGCGTGGCGTCAATACGTGCTTGAATGTGACCCGGAAGGCTTTACGGGGTGGAACACCAACAATTTCGACATGCCGTACGCTGCAGAGCGCGCAGAGATTCTCAAATGCTTTGACGCCTTTATGGATTTTTCACGCATCCTCAATCAACCCACCAAGATTCGAGCGCAAACGTTTCAAAGCAAGGCACATGGCGCACGCGTCAACAATGAGATTCTTTGCGCGGGCCGCTTTGATTTTGATGGACTCACCTTTATGAAGCGCGGCGTGATGAAAAAGTTCCGCTCCTACCGGCTCAACGCCATTGCACAAGTCATTCTCAACGATCAAAAGGCAGAGGTCTCGTACGACCAGATTCACATGCTCTACGATTCGCTGGACGACGAAGACCGCACACGTCTGCTGTATTACTGTCTCAAGGACACGACTCTCGTGCTCGATCTGCTTGACAAGCAAATGGCCATCATTAATGGCATTGAACAGGCACGCGTCACGGGAGTGCCCATCAAATGGCTCATGTCGCGCGGGCAAGGCGTCAAGACCTTTTCCAATTTGTTGCGCTACAAGCAGCCCGACGAATACGTTCCTTCGCGCACACCAAAGGCCAACACCGAGGTAACGGGAGGTGGACACGTCGAGGAGCCCATGCGGGGATTCTACACAACGCCCACTATTACGCTGGACTTTGCGTCGCTCTACCCAAGCATTATGATTGCGCACAACATTTGCTACTCGACAAAGGTTCCTCTGGCATGGGCGCGTGCCAACCTGAATCCTGACGACTATTGGGTTCCATACCCCAGCGTGGATGCCAAGACACCAGAGGAGATGGCCGCAGAGCGCGGACGAAAGCGCTCCAAAGCAGAACGTGAACGCGCCGAAGCGGAAGAGGCCGTCGCTGGCAAGGAGCCCAACTTTTGCTTTGTCAAGCGGCACATTCGCCAGGGCGTGTTGCCGCTCATGCTCGAAACACTGCTCGGCGCGCGCCGCAACGTCAAGGGCATGATGAAGCGGGTCGACAAGCTCGCCGAAGCGCTCAAGTATGCTGTGCTTGACGGCCGCCAGATGGCGCTCAAGGTGGTGTGTAACAGCGTCTATGGATTCCTCAAGGCTTTCATTCTTGTGGACAAGGACTTGATGGCTGCCGTCACAAGCTACGGGCGCAACATGCTGCGCATTGTCAAGAACGTGAACCAAGAGTTGTTTCAGAATGCCACAGTGGTTGACGTGGAAGCATGCCTACAGCTGGGCGTAGATCCCGAGGTTGCTCCAGCTGATGGCGAATATGACGAGCGCATCTACCGCGAAGCGGCAGGCGTAGTTGTATACGGCGATACCGACTCTGTCATGATCAACTTTGGTGCACTCAATTGGGCCGATGCCGTCCGACTCGGCAACGAGCTATCAAAAGCGTGCACAACTCGCTTTGAAAAGCCCAACAACCTCGAGTTTGAAGCAATCAAGGTGCGTGGCATGTGGCTCAACAAGAAGCGCTACGCTGCGCTGCAGATTGAGGATTTTCGCGGCATCACAACCATGGCACAAGCCGTCGAAAAGGCATTCGTGCTCGTCAAGGGATTGGAGAGTGCGCGTCGTGATAATGCGCCCATTGGAAGCAACACGCAAAAGGTTGCAATTGAGATGCTGCTGCGTACCGCAGACATTGATGCGATGGAAAGCTACATCAAAGGTGTCATCTCGGAGCTGCTGCAGAACCGCGTCGACATGTCACAGCTGGTCATTACCAAGGGACTCACCAAGACGGAGGAGCAGTACGCGCGTGGTGGAACGAAGCAGCAGCACGTTGAGTTGCGCAACCGGATGAGCAAGCGCGCACGACGCACTGGTGAAGTGGTACCCGAAACGGGTGATCGGGTGCCATTTGTCATGGTCCGCGGCGCAAAGAACAGCAAGGCGTTTGAGCGCTCCGAGAACCCAGTGTACGCACAAAAGAATGGGCTCCCACTCGACACGGACTACTACATTCATAAGCAGATTTGGCCCGCCGTCATTCGCGTTCTCACGTGCTATCATGAGCCAGAACGCTGCGTCGAGGTTTCTGGAAGCATGTCGGTGAAACGGCGCAAGACGCTGATTGGGCACCAGCGGATCTTTTCCGAAAGCGCACCTCACATGCGTACACGTGTGAAACCACATATGCGTGGCACCACGGGTATGCTTGGCTTTTCACAAAAGGCCATCACGTGCATGGGATGCAAAAAGCTAATGCGTGGTGCCGCTGCGGCACGTGGCGCTGTATGTGCGCACTGCAATCAAGACACTGTCTTGAAGCGCCTGCAACAAAAACAGCAGCAAGCTGAACAACGCCGGCAAGATGCGTGGGACATTTGCCGCAAGTGCCAAGGTGGAAACTTTGAGCGTGTCACATGCTCCAACATGACGTGCAACAACTTTTTTCATCGCGACTCTACCATTATGGACTTGGAGGACATTGGACGCGATTTGAATGAGTTCCATGCACGAAAGAATCAAACAGTAAACTTGTGAGATGGAGTCTGTTATACTCCTGACCAACGGACTGATTACTACGGAACAAGGAGGAATGAGTCTGGCTCGCACACTCGTCGATAATCCCACGGTCACTACGTTGTGTTTACTGGACCTCACTCGGGGGACGATGAAATGAGGGCATTAATCAATGCGCTCATGATCAATACCACTGTTACCGAACTGGATTTCGGAGCCAACTGGATTGGTAACCTCGGAGCCAGATCGCTAGCCTATGCAGTCAAACGTAATGCCTCTGTCATTTCGTTGTCTATCGAAGGGAACCGCGTCGATGACGAGAAAAAATTGGCGCTGGCTGATGCATTCACACAGAACGCTCCACGAAATAAAAACTGAATTTGAATAATCTCAAATAAGAAGAGGGGTTGTACAACCATGGAAAATTTTTTGCTTCGTGCTATGTTGGAAAATGCCCTGAAAAGCAGTGAATGTGATGACGACTGTGAAGGACGCGCCTCCAACCAGGTCTGGAAGAATGTTGTGGCTAAAAAGGCACTCGACAAAGTGAATCGCGCTGCGACGGATGACAAGCTTCGTCCAGAAGGACGCATCGCTCTGCTCAAGGAAGCGCTCCGTGAAGGCCGCGAAGTTGACGATGAATCCTGGAGCCCTGTCAAGGAGAGACGCGTCGAGATCTTTGCTCAGCTCGAGCGCCACATAGATGCATGCAACGCCATCATGACCGCCGAGCATCCAAACCAGATCCTCTCCATCGTGATCGCTAACGTTACGCAATCCGAACTCCACAGTAAGATCTGCAGCGTCAAGAACGGAACTAAGGTCATCAAGCGCTTGGCGAAGATCAAGATCTGGGAGCTCTGCAAGACGGACATCAAGGAGCGTGCATACGAGGAGGAGCGTATCCACCGAGAAGCAGTCAAGGCCGGAATCATGAAGGATAACTCCACGAAGTAAAAAACGGAGTTTGATCAATCTCAAAAAAGACAAGGGTTGTGCGCCAAATAGTCACAGTATCACAGTGAGCAGCCGAGTGGACACTTTTTTGTTTATCACACAAGGGGGTGCGTGTGCGCTCAACAATATGCAAGGTGATGATGACGGTACGGGCATGTCTGCATGGCACGTCTTTGAAGAGGAAAATGAGCTGTCCCCCATGGAGCTGGAGATTCAGCCACAAGCGCCACAAGCACAGCAGCAACAGCATCACAAAATGATTCCGCATGCAACGGTTCCGGCGCACGTGCGAGAGGGAATGCGTCGCGACTATCAGGCGTTGGATGACGCTTCATATCACAATTTGATGATGCTCATTGTGTGCAGGTATGGCAGTTCAACAACTGGAAACACGTGGTTACCAAAAGTGCTGGATACGCAAGCGAAACATTTGGGGGCTGGCATTCCAAAGTTTGATTTTTAAAAAGTCCACAAGAGCATAGGGGGTGCTTGTCATGTCTGCCGCCACGCTCATCAATGTGGATGATGACCCTGAACCGTCCGTCTTCAACGTGGGTGCACCATGCTCCGAGCGGCGCATGAATGCAGTCATGGGCTACTGCATGGCAGTGGAAACGTCGCGTGCCGCAACGCAACAACTGGATGCTGCTACACTCGCGCCCGCGTACGAGCGAAGCCGACGACTTGCCACCACTGAGATGAAAGCGGCGCTCGATGTGACACCAGAGTCACCAGAGACGTATGTGAGCAGAGCTCTCTCGAGCGGAAAGAACGTTGAGCTTCTCATCAAGAGCGGTACCATGCCCACGGATATCATGTCGCTCGTCGGGAGCTTGTCGCTGCGTGCCGTATCGGGTGCGGCCAGCGCTCTCATCTTTGTTCACGACAACGTGCGCAAGCGCAACAGTCCCGTGTGGGGTGACGTGTTTGTGGCCATTTCCAACGACGCAGCCGACAAACACGGCATCTATCATGTCAATAAGGGTGAGTTTTACCCGCTTGCAGACGCAGACGGCGCCATGATGGCGTTTTTCAACGGCCGCTACAGTGCCGAGGGAGCGCGTGCCTTTACGGCGTTTCACGTGACGGAACCCGCCGCTCCTGCCGCCGCGCCCGTCGAAGAAGCGGAAGATCCCACTCCCATGGACGTGGAAGAGCCTGAGAAAAAGACGGTGGTCAAGAAGAAAAAGACAAAGCGCGTGGCTACCGAGACGGCACCTCCCAAGGAAAAGGAAGAAGATCCCGTTGTTGCGGCAGAAGAAGACAAGACTGTTGCTGCAAGCACCACCACCACCACCAAGAAGAGCACATCATCTACGAGCAAGCCTCGTGTTGCGCGCAAGCGGCCCAAGCCGGCAGAGGTGGTGGAAGCTGAGGTGCCGGCAGCAGTGGTAGAAGCACCTGCTGCGGAAGAAGGAAAGAGCAGTGATGGTGATGCTATCAAAAAGAGCAAGACTAGTACAAATTAGCTGATCAAAATCATACTCTCAACAGAGGGGCTTTTTCTTTGCCACACAACAACAACACAATCAAACCGGTTGCATCAAAACTAACTTTCCCCGTTCTCCCCAAAACATTTTTAGACCACTCGTGGAACCGGTGCCGATGTCATTGTCATTGATGAGGCTGCACACATTGATCCTGCGCTCTTCTACAAGGTCATTGTACCCATCCTGTCCATGGCAAAGACGTCGCTCATGTGTCTCTCGAGTCCCGAGGGAGAGTCCAACTACTTTAGTGGACTCATGAACCTGACACGCGACGACGGATCGCTATTTTTCTACGTCATCAACTGCTTCCGCATCTGCAAGCGCTGCTTAAAGCTGGAGCGCGTCAAGGCCATTCAGTGTACGCACATCAAGAGCGTGCCGCATTGGCTGTCGGCGAGGAAGATTCGCGATCTCAAGGCACTCTACAAGTCCAACCCGGAGGATGCCATTCGTGAGTTTGGCGGTGTCAGTGTTTCTGACTACAAGCCCGCGCTGTGTCGCGACGAGGTGGAAGACTGCTTCAAGCAGGATACCATCATTACGCGCTCGCATCCAAGTCACATTTTTACCGCGTGCGATCCCAACGGAGGCGGCCCAAGCCAGATGAGTCTGGCCAGTGGTTATTTTGACATTGATGGATCGCTCGTGGTAAGCAGGCGCTTCTTTTCGTTCTATTGGGGAGCGAGATATTGTCTTTGCGCGGCGTCGAAAAAGTCTCGCACTGTTGGAATCACGTTGAACTCGCTAATGGGATGCGAGAGTGTGGCCTTTGCTGCGCCTTCGAGCCATTCCAAAAACGCGTCCAGATGAGCATTTGCGTCATCAGTGTCGCCCCAGAGATTGCCGGGTTGATACGATCGCCGTACAAGTTTTTGTATGGGCGCTTCGCGGTGCAGCATCATCAAAAAGGAAAAGACGCGCACTTCGCCGTCTGCATCCTCATCGCTGCGCAAAAACTCGGATCCACGTTGAAACACGTTGGATTGATCCAAATGGGGCGCGCTGCGCTTTTGCACCAGCTTGAGACAGCCATCAATCACTTTTTTCGTTCGCTCCCCATCGGGATGCATCAGCATCGCATAGAGCAGATCCGCTCTGCAGAGCGCCTCTTCATCGCGTGCCGCTTGCTGCGTATGTTGAGCGCCCACAGTGGCACGCTCTAGCGTTTCGCGCGTGTATCCGGGGATGGGGGAGGAGCGCGCGTTGCCTTGATTCTTCTTCTTCTTCTTCGTACTCATCACCCCTCTCCTCCGCGCGCACAAATAGATTATTGGCCTGGATTCTCAGCCTGTTCGTGATGACCGCGAGGAGTACATTCTGATCCATCGCCACTACGAGCGCATACTGACACGGTTCCGGGGAGCAAAGTTCATCTTTGTGCCCGAAAACAACTTGGGGCTCGAAAGTGCCCATTTGGATACCATGGTGAGCGACTTGCGCGACCGGGGCGTGGAAACATTTTGGGAAAAGCCGGGGGTCCGCCCTGGGGTGCACAAGGATGGTCCTGTGACGCGTGGCTACCAGTTTTTGCTCAACTTGACGTTGGCGCGACGCCAGATGCGCTTTGATCGAGACCTCTTTACGGTGACTCCTGACAAGACGCCGCAATGCATGCGTGACACGCTACAGGAGCAAATGTTGCGCTACCACTGGGAGGAGAAAAAGGCCTCCGAATCGAGCATGGGCACGAACCGCTACAAGCTGACCGCAAAAATGGGCAACAAGCAGGACGACTTGCTCATTGCATGTGAAATGGTGCTGTATTGGGGACGCATTGTCGTCAATTCGCGTGCCGCACGTGCTGCTTAGTAGTAATGATGATGATGGCGATCCAACCACTCGCCCAGATTGTTTGCGCACACCACGTACGCTTCAGCGTTAATGTAAAAGTCGTCAGCATTCTGGCTCGCATCCAATGCTCCAAGTGTCATCAAGAACAAGAAATACTGACGCATATGCTCTGTCACTGTGTGTACAAAGCGCTCGTTTCCCAGTGGTGCATACACTGCAGCAAAATCTTTGATGCGTGCTTGCCAGTCGGTGCCTCTGTCTCCCTCAAGCATGAACGTGGAAAAGTCAGTTACCGCATCATGCGCATATCCAGCGTACACAGGTGAGCGACCTGTACGCTCTGCAATGGTTTTGAGTAGCGTATTACCCCAACGCTCAATCATTTTCCCAATCTCAATCGTCAGCCGCAAGTTTTGTGGGTCGCTCAGATGCGCAACCACAGCTTTTGCATGCTGCACAATGATGGCGCGCAGCACATCTGTCTGTTTCACCCGCTCGAGCTGCCACACCACACAAGCGTATCGAGCGCGTGGTTCCACAACCACCTTTCCCATCAGCATCATTAAGTAACAGTCATTCAACGTACACACGCACACTTTATGGGTTTGATATGCTAATTTGGCTCCACAATAGGAGAGCGGGGTCGCCGTAAAATTGAATGATTGACTTGACCGTTTCACCGAGTGCGTAACGAGTTTCGTTGATGCGTATCTGGTGTGCATTGTACACAGTACACGCAGAACCAATCAACAACACCACAATGCCTGAAATCCAATCGTGGCGGCTGACATATGTGGGCACATTAATGAGCCACGCAATCAGCGTAGCACACAGCATGATGCATAACGCGGTCCAGCTTGACATGCTGGTATGTGATGCGCTCACACATGGTGGTTTTGCATAGACCATGACGACGAGTGATTGCAGCACCAACATGAGCATCAAGATGATGGGTGCTGCGTTGCGCGACAACCCAGCAGCACACCCAATAATGAATCCAAACGATATGGTCCACGCAGACAATACAGCAATGGGTCTTACGTCATCACTGGCGTTGCGCAACACCAACATGAGCGCATAGAACCCTGCAAATGCAGTGCATGCCACACAAATGACAACAATGAGTACCACACGCGGGATGGGTTGCCAGTAAAATGGTAACGCATTGACCAACACAGCAAGCGACACGAAAAGGTGCGCTAGAAACATGTTGTAAATGGTTGTGTTGCGCACATCAGACGGTCTCGCTCGAGCTGCGTCTTCAAGCATGGTGCTGTCAAGCACCGCTTGTGCTGCCTTGTCCATGACGCTCGGCTCATCGGTACGTTCAAACGCAGTCATCTGGTCGAGCGGTTGCGATGTGGTCACCAGCACATCACCCGTTTGCGGATCAATCTTGGAATACGCATCATCGTCACGCTTCTCCACCACGTACAACGGATCAAGCTGAGATTGAGAAGCGGCAGCCCCTTGTGAAGCTCCCATAATTTTTATGCGATTGACTGATAGAGTGCGTATAGTTTGGTCCACGCACTCTCTTCTCCATCTTCTGCTCTTGACAGAACCCTATGATAGAGCCCGATGTAAGCGCTGATATTTCTCTCTGCCACCGGACCATCTTCACCATCTTCTTCCATGAGTTGAATGAGTTGCCCCAGGGCATCGGCCGGTATCGTTTGTTGTGCCAACATAAGAACATGTCGCACAGCCTTGATAAGATCTAGCCTGCCATTGGGAGATACAGCGGCTAGCTCGTTCCAAATTCGATCCATAATGCGTGTGACGTTTTTGAGTGCTGCCATTTTTAGCGCCTCCACGGTTGCTGCAAATCTAGTGTCGTCCCCAAGCAACGGTGCGATCACTCTTAGATGGTCCATGAAGCGGTCTCTTGAACGTGGGCGATTCTGAAATACACACCATGACATGCACTTGAGAAGCGTGTCGGCGCTGACGTTTGTTGCCATCCGTTTCGCATTCCATCGGTGCTCTGCCAATATTCCGTCACACATTTCATCATCAGATATGCGCGTGATTGAGTTTTTCATGCACGTTTCAAAGGCATGCTCCCACACTTTCGGATCACTGGCAACCTGATCGAATCGATCAATTGCATACATCATCATTTCCACACTTCCGCTCTGTGAAATTAGCTCAATGTCATGCGAATAGGCGCAGCGCATTCTCCGAGGATGTAAACGACACCACAAGAACGCATAGCAATCAACCCGTTTGCTTTTCACAATAATGATTCTGCGTTCTGCTGCTTGAATCCAATCTGTGGCCCACAGCGTGCACATGAGGTTGAGTGCTGGGTTTTCTTTACGCAAAACCCAGTAAAATGATGCACACGCACGAGCAAACCCGCTGCGATCCGACAAATTTGTCAGATACGCTGCCACGCACGCAATGATGGGTGGCTGTGACAGCACATGAACCGCAAATCCTCTGGGAAGCAGAGTGTTGTCATTGCAGTCATCATCTCTGCCCCTCTTGACGCTCAACATTTTTTTATAAAAGTGACGCGTAAAACTCATCGATTTTTGTCCAAACGCTCTCTTGAGCTTCATCATCGGGACATGCCAAATGTTGATGATAGAACTTGCAGTAATCACCCATGGTAGGAGGCCGTATTGAACGATCCCGTATAAACAAAGCGCTCACGCTTTCGGGCAAATTTCGCCACGTGTTACGGATAATGAGCGCGATTGATTTTTTGAGATGATCGGAATCGCTTTCTGCTGCTTCGATCATTTCGCTCCAAATTCGATCTACAGCGACCATATCATTCCTTTCCACGACAATCTCCAGCGCAGATGCAGTTGCTGAAAACCGGAGCTGCATCTGTGTAACATTATCTATCGTAGAATCGGGTGATATGAAGCCCAAAAAGCGGTCTCGTGCTCGTGTGTGTCCAGCCACGATGGAGTTCATAGCGTGATCCATCCACGTGTGCGGCATAATGTATGAGTGTAAACGGTTGTTGTTCCATACACCATCTGCCATGAGCGCGCACATTTCCTTATCAGAAATTCGGTGGATGACACTCTCTGTGCATATTTTGAAGAACCGTCTCCACTCCATCGCGTCGCTATCCACTTGATCAAATTGGTCAATAGCATACAAAATAACATCCATGTGCCCGCTCTTGGCAACAAGCTCAATGTGGTGTAAACGGCTGCATCGTACGCCAACCGTGTGTCCAATGTGCCACGAGTGCTTGTAGCATTCCAACTGCCCGCTTTGTGCAATGATGCGTTCGCGTTCGAGCTGTGGAATCCAATGACTGGCAGCCCACAGCGAACACATGAGGTTCAGCGGAGCGTTGTGTTTTCGCAACATGGAATAAAACGCCTTGCACGCGCGTGCGAAACGGCTGCGGTCCTCAATGTCAATCAGTTGCGCCATCATGCACATGAGAACGGGAGGTTGTGATAGCACATGCAGCGCAAATCCTTCCTGTAGCAATGATGCATCAGCAGAATCATCGATACTTCTGCCCCTCTTGACGCCCGACATTTTTTTTAGCGACTGTGGTATCTGCTGAAGGCTCAAACCACCACGCTGGAAGGCACGCGCAAGAAGCATAATGTGATAACCAGCGCATGATGAACCCGCGGTTGGCAGCACGCGTGTCATTCTCAAACGCGCGCGACGCGTGCTCGAGTTCATCAGCGCGCTCTTCTGCAACATCCAACTGCTCGCCCCGCGCCGCCATCTTGTCAAGCACCTGAAAGGCCGTTGTTCGTGTAGCATGCGTGTTGGCCTGTGCGGTGGCAATGGCGCGCGTCTTGAGGCGTTCACGCTCAAAAGCGGCATAGATTTCGGGATGTAGACCGGCTGGTGGTTGTGGGTGATGATCCATGACGAGACCCCACCGGATGAGAATTACAAATTTATTACAAAGACATTGAGGCTCTCCCTTTTTGTTTTGATGGATGATCAATTCATACATCACACATGTGCGCAAAGCGTTGCTGAGAAGATGTTGAGACTAAAGGCTCAACTTCCAGAGCGTTGTGATACTAGCCGGGATGAATGTGCTAAAATGATGCACGCAGTAATGGTTGCGCTTTTACATCACGACCGCGCAGATGCGTTTTTTCGCCCAATGACAGAACAACTCAAGGGAAAAGAAACGGTAGGCATACAGATTTTCTTCACTGGACAACAAGCATACAATATCGAATCTGTGTTGACGCAGAATCTGCTGGAAGCACAAAGTGTAGTCATGCCGCTACAAGTACTCGTTCAAATGACCGGATGCGTCACAGAAGCACTTGAGAATGAGAAAACACCGCTATTGACATGTGCCGTACAGGTCTTGTTTGATCGCCAGAATATCATGTGGCAGCGTGTCATGCACATCTATGATGATGCTGAAGAACACTAAACAATGATTTTGTGTGCTACGCATAAAGGGGTGGTGATGGACTTGTTGGACGACATTGTGCCAGATGCCATTCCGCTTCACCTGCTAACCGGATCGCCTGACGAATACATCCCAAACAACAATGATGATGATGATGATTCTGACTATACGCCGCATCGCAAGCGCAAGCCGTATTCCAAAAAGGATACAGCAAAGCGCGAGCCCACAATCAGCATCAGATCAAAATCCGTTGCTCTGCCACGCGACACGCTGCTCAGCATCGGCAGTGCAGATTTTGACGCGTTTGTCGCTCAGTTTGGAGTGCTTAGTAGCGCGGAAAAGGCACAGGTCCGAAAGCAGCGCCGCTTGATCAAGAATCGCGAGAGTGCAGCTCGTCACCGCAAGCGCCAAGCTTCTGCTTTGAGCGAAGTTGAGCAGCTCAAAGAAGAGAATAAGAAGCTCAAGGAAGAGAATAAGAAGCTCAAGGGTCTCTAAATTCTCGCTTGTTACGCGTATTGAAAAAACCCACCACAACACTGGGTGCTGGTCGTGCAATGCTGACCTATGTTGATCCACACATCTACAGTCCTGTATGTGCGCAGGAGAGA
>Ga0070726_10001090_pt1 | contig 28583 bp, 29 predicted proteins | sample tdAd471_FD_67275 | JGI IMG/M metagenome (GOLD analysis project Ga0070726, IMG submission 67275) | Marine sediment microbial communities from the Atlantic coast under amendment with organic carbon and nitrate - tdAd47.1 | ecosystem: Environmental > Aquatic > Marine > Coastal > Sediment | place...
AAGGATTACATCCTGCCTTGGGGCGCAGATCCAGACAGGGACATAGAGGCCTATGCCGGTTCCTATGAGTTCCGCGGCCCTGTGAAGCTGCCGCAGGATACGGCGATGGCTGCAAATAACTAGGGGATGGGGCAGGTGCGTGTTTTGTTGTTATCTTTCCTGATGCTGGTTCCTTTGATTTTTGGTGCCAACACCCCGGCTGTAGCGGCCACGCCAATCACAGCTGCGGTCCCGACCACAACTGCTGTCAATGACGCCGCGCTCCTGACCCCGCGCCCCGCGCGCAAGCTTTCAGCCTACAATCTTTTCAAGGACGGCCCCGCCCAGGTGCCGAACGATGGGGTCTACCCGTATGATCTGGCGACACCGCTGTTCACGGACTATGCCCACAAATACCGCTTTGTGTATGTGCCGGGAGGCAAGCCCGCGGCCTACAATGATCGCGAAGCCTTTGAGTTCCCTGTTGGCAGCGTGCTGGTGAAAACCTTTGCCTATCCGGCGGATTTCCGTCAGCCGGATGAGGATATCCGCCTGATTGAAACCCGGCTTCTGATCCATGGCGAAAAGGGCTGGTCCGCCTGGGCCTATGTCTGGAACGAAGACATGACAGACGCCGACCTCAAGGTGGCGGGCAAGGTGCTGCCGGTTTCCTGGGTGGATGAATTGGGCGACAAACGCAACATCCAATATGTGGTACCCAACCGCAACCAGTGCAAAGGCTGTCATGTGATTGGGCACGAGTTCTCACCCATCGGCCCCAAGGCCCGGAACCTGAATTTTACCTATGACTATGCAGAGGGTAGCGAAAACCAGCTGGCTTTCTGGGGGTCGCACGGGCTTCTTGATGGCGCGCCCGCGCCAGAGGATGCGCCAAGCGTACCCCGCTTTGATGACACTTCCGCCCCGCTTGAAGACCGGGCGCGTGCCTATCTGGATGTCAATTGCGCCCACTGTCACCGCGCAGAGGGGCCGGGCTCCACGTCCGGGCTTTTCCTGACATGGTGGGAAACCAACAAGACAGCCTGGGGGTACCTGAAGCGCCCCGTGGCGGCGGGCCGGGGCTCAGGCGGCTTGATGTATGATATCGACCCCGGCAAGCCGGACCAGTCGATCCTGATTTACCGCCTTAACTCTACCGACCCGGGCGTGATGATGCCTGAAGTGGGGCGAACAACCATTCACGAAGAAGGCGTGGCCCTTCTGAAGGAATGGATAAAGACGATTGAGTAACAAGGATATGTGTTTTGAGGTAAGGAAGCTTGCTATGCTGGGGGGCATGGCAGGCTATTTGCGTTGTGAATCGGCCTCAGGGAGATGGCAGGTCGTTTCATGAAAGCGAACCGGCGCCCATGCCAGGAACCTTGATAGGAGGTTCGCGGTGCCGGCTCAGGTCAGAAAAAGGAAACAAGGGGGGGAAGCCCATGCCTATGACCAAACTGTCGAACGCCCTGTTGTCGGGCGTCAGTGTTGCCGCGTGTTTATGTCTTGCGCCAGCAGTTGCCGCGCAGGACGATGCTGAAAAGAGCTCTTCGCTTGAGGAAATTACCGTCACTGCGCAAAAGCGGGAGCAGTCAGCACAGGATGTGCCGATCGCGCTGAATGCCTTTTCCGGCAATTTTCTGGAGACGATCGCCGCTGAAGACCTTCGCGATATCAATGTCTATACGCCGGGCCTTGAGGTTTCTGGCGTGTCGCAGCCACGCTTCAAGATACGCGGTATTGAAACCGATGATTTCGGGGTGGGCACAGACCCGGCTGTGGGCGTGTTCGTGGATGGCGTATACGCCTCTCGCTCAGGCGCGGGGATCGTTTTCTTCTCTGATATTGAGCGGGTCGAGGTGCTGAAGGGCCCACAAGGGACACTGTTTGGCCGCAACACGGCGGCCGGCGCCATTTCCATCATCACAAACAAGCCAGAGCTGGATGAATTTTCAGCGCGGCTGAACCTCAGGTATGGCCGGTTCGACAAGCAGCGGCTTGATGCCATGATCAATGCGCCGCTGACGGACACACTCGCCATGCGCGCCAACTTCCTGGTCAATGATCAGGACGGCTACGCGGAAGATGCGCTCACGGGCGACGATTATGGCCGCGAGCATAATGTGACGGGCCGCCTGCAGTTCCGCTGGGAGCCGAGCGAGAAAACAGCGCTCAATCTGGCGTATGAGTTTGACCACACCAAGCAGGATGAAGACCAGCCAGTGGTTGGTGTGTCCGACGGCAGCCTTGATTTCGCGCCGGGGGCGGAAACGCTCAATGACCTGCCGGGCCATGTGGATTTCCTGCATGCGGTTCTTGGGCCATCGTTCGGCGGCCTGAGCCGTGAGCAGTTCGGCGCCTTGCCTATCACGGCGCTTACAGGCGCTGTGCCATTGCAGGCTTTCTACGCCAACTTCACGCCGGCTGGTTATGTGCCGGCATCCACGGGTGACTGGTCTGTCTTCCGTGACGGCAATTCGATCGGCGGGGCGGACCCATACGGGCCGTTCTCAAGTGACGTTCGGAACGGCGAAGAGAACCGCGACCTGGACGGCGTGACACTGACAATCACCCATGATTTTGACTGGGCGACGCTCACATCCATTTCCGCTTTCAAGCGCTTCACCTCCAATAACCTGGAGGAAGAAGACGGCACCGCAGATCCGGCCTTCTATTTCGACAGCAACAACATCGAAGAAAACGAGCATATCTATCAGGAGCTGCGCTTGAATGGTGTGTCCGGTGACCTGACATGGACCATCGGCGGCAGCTATTATTGGGAAAATGCCAAGCAGGACACGGTGGTCCGTGCCACCATGGATTCGATCGACACCGCACTTTATAACCTTGGTGCCACGCCCGGCATCCTGGTGGCGAACGGCTTCAACCCACTTGACGGCATCAACGGCTGTGAAAGCCTGTTCCTTGATAGCATGAACAGCTTCATTGGTCTCACCAGCGTGCCGCTTGGCTGCATGGACCCATCGGCTGTGGGTACGCCGCTCGAAGGCCTGTCGCTAGAGGATGTCTCCAATATGGCATACCAAAGCTTCGCTGGCCGCATGTGGACCGAACATATGTACGGTGAAGGCACCTTCAAGGCCTTCGCGGCCTTTGCTGATGCAACCTACGCCGTGACCGACCGGTTCAACCTGACAGCCGGTATCCGCTACACGCACGACAAGAAAAGCTGGCTGTGGCGCAGTGACCCGCGGGAAATTGAAGGCTCCGACCTTCTGGAAATACCAGGCGTGGGCAACCTTGCGGACATTCATCAGGCGATCCTGCAGGCGGTTGTCGGCGGGTCTGGCGACATTGTCTATAACCTGCCGGTTTGCGCGGATGCCAGCACCCAGGTGTGCGAAGGCCGTGATTTTGAACGCAGCCAAAGCTGGAACAATGTCAGCCCACGGGTGGCGATTGACTATCGTTTCTCAGATGATGCCATGCTCTATGCCTCCTATGCGCGGGGCTATAAGGCTGGCGGCTACAACAGCCAGGAAGTCAACAGTGAGTTCGATAACGAGACTGTCTGGAACGTGGAAATTGGCCTCAAGTCCCAGTGGTTCGACGACAGGGTGCGGTTCAATGCGTCGGTCTGGAAATATAAATATAACGACAAGCAGGCGATCCGCCTTGTGGCGTTTGACAGCGGTTCGGTGCCGCGCTATGTCACCGAAACATCTGACACCGAAGGCAAGGGTGTGGATATGGAGCTTCTGTGGGCACCGGCCCCAGGCCTCCGCCTGTTCGCGAACGGCGGTTATCAGGACGTCACCTGCACAAACAACTGCGGCGCGTCCGCAGTGGGGGAACCCACGGGCGCACCCAAGGCGCGCATCTCCTTTGGTGGCGACTATAGCTTCAGCCTCGGCGGCAATAACGGTTCGATCAACCTGCATGCCGACCACAGCTACACCAGCAAGGAACGCCTGAACGGCCAGTGCCTGTCCGAAGGCACTTGCGGCACTATCGTTTGGGGTAACGGTAGCTGGGAAACAGGGAAAGCCCGCAACTTTACCAATGTGCGCGCGGGCTGGACCAATGCGGATGAAGATCTCTCGGTCTCTGTCTTCGTCACCAATCTGTTCGGCAACCGCTATCTGGGCGGTGCGACAGGGGTAACAGCGACCACTTTCGGCACCCCGATTTCAGAGCGCGAGACCCCAAGCCTGTGGGGCATAGACCTGACCATGCGTTTCTAAGCCCTTGACGGGCAGCGCTTTCTTTGGTCATGCGCAAGAAAAAATGAAGAAGGCCGGGTTCTGCCCGGCCTTTCCTTTTTGCCCGCCTGCTGGTAGCAATTAAGGATGTTTCCTATCATGGAGAAACCAGATGGCGGAAAATGTGCAAATCGGGATTTTGGGCTGTATGGGCCGTATGGGCCAGGCGCTCACGGAAGAATTCCTCAAGACCGAAGGCGTCACCATTGTTGCCGGCTCTGAAATTGCGTCCCACCCAGGCATCGGCAAACTGATCCCCGGGCTGGATGTTCATCTTGCGGATACCGCCGAACATGTTTTCCATGAAGCTGATGTGGTGATCGATTTCACACCGCCCGGCCAGACGGCGACCCATGCGGCGCTGGCGCGCGAAACCGGCAAAGCGCTGGTGGTTGGCACCACCGGCATGACGGCGGCGGACCATGCGGCGCTCGACCGCGCGGCGGAAGCTGCGCCGATCATGCAGGCAGGCAACTATTCGCTCGGCGTTAACCTGATGATGGCGCTGGTGCGTGACGCGGCGAAGCGTCTGGGAACAGACTGGGATATCGAAGTGGTTGAAATGCACCACCGGCACAAGGTGGATGCGCCATCCGGCACCGCGCTGATGCTCGGCGAAGCGGCGGCGGAAGGCCGTGCCCGGCCACTTGATGAAGTGCGCACCAAAGCACGCGAAGGCATTACCGGCGAACGCAAGGAAGGTACCATCGGTTTTTCCGCTGTGCGTGGCGGCGCCGTGATTGGCGAACATGATGTGGTGTTCGCAAGCGATAGCGAGCGGCTTACCATCAGCCACCGCGCTGAAAACCGGGGGCTTTTCGCCGCTGGTGCCGTGAAGGCGGCGCTTTGGCTTGTGGGCAAGGGCGCGGGCCGCTATTCAATGACAGACGTGCTTGACCTGAAATAGGCGCAGCAAAGAAGGGGGAGACATCATGGAAGAAGCGCTTGTGTCGCTATGGAACGGCCTGCCGTTCTTTGTCATTCATTCGGCAACCAGCCTTGTGATGCTGCTTGTGGGCATCTTCATTTATACCCTTATCACCCCGCATGACGAGCTGAAGCTGATCCGCGAAGGCAATGTGGCGGCGGCCACCACGCTTGGCGGCGCCATTGTTGGCCTATCGCTGCCGGTGGCTTTCTCGATGGCGTCATCCATGAATGTCTGGGATATTGTGGTGTGGGGTGTGATTGCGCTTCTGTTCCAGCTGGCAGCTTTCCGCCTGGTGGACCTGTTCCTCAAAGACCTGTCGCAACGTATTGAAAACGGTGAGATGGGCCCGGCCATCATTCTGGTGTCGTTCAAGCTGGCAACGGCAGCGATCAATTCGGCGGCGATTTCAGGCTAAGGGGGCGCGGGGCATGCGCCGTAAGCTTGAGTTTCTTTTCTATACCATCGCGATCCTCTATTTCATCGTTCGCTATGCGGATGTGGACATAGAGCGTGACAACCCGCGCCGGTCTGTACCCAAGGCCCAGCCACCGGCGGTTCTGACGCCCGATGATGCGCCCCTGCCGCGCCCAGAGCTCGGTGATGTGGTCGTCGCCCTTGACCCGCAGGCCAAGAACAGCGTGGGGACAGCCTTCGCGGTGGACAGCCGCGGCACGTATGTGACCGCCCGCCATGTGGTGGACGGCTGCAAACAGGTGTATCTGGTGGCCGGACCGCGCCAGTTGGAGCCGGTTTTGTCTGCCGTTAGTGACACGCACCGGGACTTCGCCGTTCTGCGCGCCCGGGCGCTTCGGGCCCAGCCTTTCGCGCTGACGGAAACAAGCCCAGACCGCGGCACAAACGGCTATATGATGGGGTATCCGCAGGGCAAGCCGGCGGATGTGCGCGCCACGGTCTTTGGCCGCACCTTCATGCGGTCGGAAGGGCGCTACCAAGCGCGCGAAGCCGTCATCGCCTGGGTGGAGCGAGAGCGCAGGCCGCTGTTTGACGGATCGCTTGGCGGCATCTCCGGCGGGCCGGTATTCAACGAACAGGGTTATGTGATCGGCACTGTGGTCGCGGGCGCGCCGCGTCGGGGCCGGGTTTACACCACCCACCCGCAGGTGTTCCGGAACGCCGGGCTGATCAGTGATGAAGGCAAGGCCATTCAGGGCCTGCGCGCGCTTGATTTTGACAAATCAGGTGCGGCGCTCCGGGCGTCCCGCGCCATCGCGCAGGTCTACTGCAAGGTGGACTGACCTCGGAATCAGTCCATTTCCGTGTGCCGCATCACAATATCCCGAAGTGTGACAATGCCAACTGCCTTGCCTTCGTCCAGCACCAGTGACCGGGTGATGCCAAAGCGGGAGAGGAGCCGCACGGCATAGCGAATGTCCATCTTGGCGTCGATCGAGAAGACCGGCTTACGCATGATTTCATAGGCGCTGACACGCTCAGGCGAAAGGTCAGGCACCAGGACTTTTTCTGCAATGTCCTTGACCGTGACAAGGCCATATTCGTCATGCTCGTGCCGACGCTCGACAATGACTGAACTGATCTTGCTTTTGCGCATCAACTGAACCGCATCCTTGACGCTTGCAAGGCCATCAATGGTCTTGATGTCGGCTGACATGACGTCCCGAACTGGGACATAGGTTTCGCTACTCATAGCTTTTCCCCAATTTCTTCCTGAATTTTCATCAGTTGCGACCCAAGCCCGACGGCATCTTCCACATCAAGCTGCAGGGCAACGCCCGTGCCTCTCTTGATGCCAAACTGGCCGGTTTCGGCAATGGCTTCAAGGATTTCGCGGCTCATATGTTGTTCGACAATAAAAAGCACAACATCAACCTGGCCTTCCATTGTCAGGCCAAGGAAGGTTTTGGCAGGTGTCAGCCCTTCGCCGCGGGCGCTTTTGATCACGGTCGCACCGGTGGCCCCAAGGCCCCGCGCGGTCTCGATAATCTTTTCCGTATATTCGTCGGCCACTAGCGCGACGATCAGTTTGAATTTCATTGCCTTCCTCTCCTTCTCAATACTGCCTGTATTTCTGCGATCTCACACTCATTTTCTGCGCGCCTTCCATTCAGACAGCTGCGCATAGCCCATTACCGTGATCATAGGAAACAGGCTGGCGAGCGCGATCAGTCCGAACCCGTCCACCAGGGGGCTGCGACCAGGCACAGTCGAGGCAAGTCCAAGCCCAAGCGCAGTCACCAGTGGCACCGTCACGGTTGAGGTGGTGACACCGCCGCTGTCATACGCGAGTGGCACGATCATTTTCGGGGCGAACACGGTTTGGATGATCACCAGCAGATACCCAACCATCATATAGGCCGTAAGCGGTGTTCCGGTTACGATCCGGAAAGCGCCCAGCGCGATGGAAATGGCGACGCCAATCGCAACAGCGATCCTTAAGCCCCAGGGCGTCATGGCGCCGCCCGATGCCTCGTTGGCCTTGATGGCGACAGCGATCAGGGATGGTTCAGCCACTGTGGTGGAAAAGCCGATGGCGGCGGCGAAAATATAGACCCAATAATATTGGTGCCACGGAATGGGTTCGTCCGTGTGTTCGCCGCCGGTCAGGAATTCCGGGTTTGTAAGTTGCGACGCCATAATATCCCCAAGCGGGAACAGGGCTTCGTTAAGCCCGATCAGGAACAGCGCCAGCCCTGCGATTACATACAGGAAACCAACGGCCACGCGCTTGAGGTTGGGCATGGGTTGGCGGATTACCGCATACTGGAAAAACACCAGCAAAAGGCCGATCGGCGCCACATCGCGGAGCGTGCCAAGGAAGGTGCCAATGATCATCTCAATATGTTCCATGATCACGCCACCATACCGTAGACCAGGACGAAAGCGACCGGGAACAGGCTGGCGAAGGCGATCAGGCCAAAGCCGTCCACCATTGGGTTGCGGCCCTTGATGACGGTTGAAAGGCCGATGCCAAGCGCCGTTACAAGCGGCACCGTGATGGTTGAGGTGGTGACACCGCCGCTATCGTAGGCCACGCCGATGATTTCCTCTGGCGCGAATTGGGTGAGTATCACAATCACCAGATAGCCGCCGATGATGATATGTTGGATCGGCCAGCCCTTGAGGATACGCAGTACCCCGACCACCAGCGAAATACCAACCGAAAGGGCCACTGTCATGCGAAGGCCTAGCGCATAGCGGTCTTGCGCTTCAGGTGTGTCGGCGATGGCGCCCGCGCTCGCGCTGATGCGGGCGGCTTCCTGGGAAACAGCGATCAGGGCAGGCTCAGCCACCGTGGTGCCAAAACCAAGGGCGAAGCCAAAGAACAGGAGCCAGAAAACGCTACCGCGCTTGACGAAGGCCGCCGCCATATTCTCGCCAACCGGAAAAAGCGACAGCTCAAGCCCTTGAATAAAGAGCGCGAGACCAATAACAACCGCAACAAGGCCGCCCAGGATGCGGCCGGGTTCGGGAAAAGGCTGCTGCAGCACCACGAGCTGGAAAAACAGGATCACCAGAATAATCGGCGCCAGGTCACGGAGTGCGTCAATGGTGGTGCGAACAAACTGGTTCATAAAGAGCCTGTTTTGCCTTTGTGTATAATGGATTGGGATCACCCGGCGCAGAACCGGCGCCAAAGACACATGGATGACCTTATTAATTTACTTGCACGGAAATTAGCACTGTCGCCCGGCGGCGAAAATGATCTTGGTCAAGAACCGGAGGGTTTACGCCTTGAGCCTAAGCAGTTCCGGCGTTAATGCGGCTTTAAGCTTGCGGCGGTCGGTGGGGGTCAGGAAATCGCCGAACACCAGCGTCTCACCGTGGGATGTGAGCGACAGCTGGTTGCGGTCTTCGTCAATGGTCTTGAGGCTCAGTTTCACCCAGTAAGGGTCAAAGCGCCAGCTTTCCACCCGCCCGCCCGGATGCACGCGGGTGACGATCAGATCTTTCTCAGATAGCTGCAGCGTCTCATAAAGTCGTGCCGAACGATAACTGAAATGGAAGGCCAGCCAGATGGCCAGTATGTCCACGCCCAGGAAAATCACCACCGGCCAGGCCCCCACCACTATGAACCGCAGGCTGGCGAACAGGCAGACGGCAACCAGGAACCAGAAAAGGCGCCTGAACTGGTGCGGCTTTAGCGACCGGTGCGGGTATAGCGTAGCATCAAACAAAAGCTTGCTGCCCTTGCCTATGCGAACATGGCTTTCCTGCTCGCTAACCGCTGCGGCGATATGATTGCTTGGCGTTTTCATGGAGCCACTATAGCAGGCCTAGAGCTGTTCGCCGCGTAACAGTTTCGGGAGGTCGCCCACGGTGCCGCGGGCATGCTGCATGAAGAAATTCTTCAGCGGCACCACCTGGTCCACCGCGGCCATGCCCACATCACGCATCAGCTTGATCGGCGCAATGTCGTTCGAGAACAGCCGGTTGAAGGTGTCGGTGATGGCGTAAACGCTGGCGTTGTCGGTGGTGCGCCAACGGCCATAGTTTTCAAGCACGCTAAGGGCGCCGATATCCAAGCCCACGCGCCGCGCATCCACCAGCACCTCGATCAGCGCCGCCACATCCTTCAGCCCCAAGTTCAGCCCCTGTCCCGATATGGGGTGGATGCCGTGTGCGGCATCACCGATCAGCGCCAAGCGGTCGGATACATATTCCTGCGCATACTGAAGCGTCAGCGGATAGGCCCAGCGCCCGCCGATGACCTCCACATCCCCCAGGAAATCGCCGATCCGGCGGCACACTTCGCTTTCAAACGCGCGGTCGGACAGTCCCATGATGGTCTCGGTGAGGTGGCTTTTTTCGGTCCACACAAGCGAAGACCTGTTGCCGGTGAGCGGCAGGATCGCGAAAGGTCCAGAGGGTAGGAAGCGCTCGTGTGCGATGCCGCAATGGCTGAATTCATGCTCAATGGAGCACACAATGCCGTGCTGGCTGTAGTCAATCACCGAAACAGGGAAGCCCGCATGCTGGCGCACAAGGCTGCCGCGCCCGTCCGCGCCAATAATCAGGCCGGACTTGATCACGGTGCCGGAGGTCAGCGTGGTGGTGACGCCCTCTTTGGTGCGGTCAATTTCCGCAACGCGCTCGGGCGCCAGCAAGGTCACGCCCTTGATTTCCTTGAGGCGCTCAAAAAGCGCTATGCGGGTGTGGCGGTTTTCCACCATATGGCCAAGGGGTCCGTCGCCCAGGGTTTCATGGTCGAAATGCAGCGAGAGGAGCGATGGCCCGTCGGAAACCCGGATCTCAAGGATCGGCTGGGCATAGGGTTCCATATGTTTCCAGATGCCAAGTGCCTCGAAAAGCTGGCAGCTTGCGAAGGCGAGCGCGCTGGCGCGGCCGTCATATTCCACCGCCGTCAGGTCGCCCTGGGGCGCCATGTCGACCACCGCGACCTCGAAGCCGTGTTCGGCCAAGCCGATGGCCGCGGTCAGGCCTGCAAGGCCGCCGCCGATGATGGTGATATCCGTTTCCAGCTTTTTCGCGCTCATGATACCTGCCCACATGTGACATAAATAGTTCCCTTCATGTAGGCCTCAATGCCCCCTTCTGTCCAGTGGCATGGTGCCGCATGCGGGCCAATCGGGTGATAAAGTCGCTGCCCATAAAATGCCGCACTTGTCCTAGAGCATTGATAAAGAGTAAAGTGACCGCGAACAGGACGAGAACATAGCCGCCACGCGCCAGAGGGAGACAGGCGCTGTAGGCGGCCCGGGGAGCAATTGTTACGTGTCGGCACGCAAGAAAACCGCAGCAACGAAACCAGTGAAACAGAAAAACGGCGGCACACCGCTGTTGCCGCCCGCCATTGTGACCTTCATGAAAAGCACGGGCTGGCGCAGCCTTGGCGTTATCCTGATGCTGCTGGCTATCGGCACTTATGTAGCGCTCTTTTCCTATAATCCGGCGGACCCGACCATCAATAACGAAGCCGCGCGCGCCACGACCAACCTCCTGGGGCCTATCGGTGCCAATGTGGCTGATGTGCTGATGCAGACGCTTGCGGTGGTGGCTTATCTGCTGCCTGTGCCGCTTTTCCTGTGGGGATTGAAGATTGCGCGCCTCAAATGGCTGCCGCATTTCTGGATCAACCTGATCATGGTGCCCGTCAGCCTGATTTTGCTGGCGATTGCCGTCAGCGTGGTTTCGCCTGCGCCGGATTATGTCATCCAGGCGGGCTATGGCGGCGCGCTCGGGCAGCAGCTTTACCTGATGGTGATTGAGCTGTTCGCTGGCTTCGTTATTCCGGCCTGGGTTTACGGCACGGTGTTTGCTGTTCTCGGTGTACCTGCCTTTTTCTACAGCTTCGCCCTCAATAAAGACGAGTGGCGCACGGTGCTGCAGACCATCAAATATGTGCTGATGACGATTCTGTCCTGGATCATCTGGGGCCTGCGCATGATCGGCCACGGCGTGATGGTGGCCTTTCACGCTTTGTTCCGGCGCGAGAAGTCTGATGAAGGTGACCGTGTAGAGCCTGCCGTGACGCGGCCAGAGCGCAAGGTGGTGGAAAGGCCGGAGCCCGCAGCCCCTGTGACCGCACCAGCCCCAAAGCGCGTGAAAGCACCAGCCAAGCCAAAGCGCGGCACGCGGGAGGTCAAGGAAGCGCAAGTCACGCTGGATTTCGGCGACGCGAACGGTTTCCTTTTGCCGCCGCTGCAACTATTGGCGCCGCCGCCACCGCCTGAAAAGGTTGGCCGCATCAGCGCCGAGGCCTTGGAGCAGAACGCCCGCATGCTGGAAAGCGTGCTGGACGACTTTGGCGTGCAGGGCGAAATCAAGGATGTGCGCCCAGGCCCTGTTGTAACGCTTTATGAGCTAGAGCCCGCGCGCGGTGTGAAATCCGCCCGGGTGATTGGCCTTGCGGACGATATCGCGCGGTCCATGAGCGCTATTTCCGCCCGTGTGGCAGTGGTGCCGGGTCGGAACGCCATTGGTATCGAACTCCCCAATAGTGACCGGCAAACCGTGTTCCTGCGCGAACTGCTCGCCAGCCGCGACTATGAAGCCACCAAGGCCCGCCTGCCGGTGGCGCTTGGCAAGGACATCGGCGGTGCGCCCGTGGTGGCGGACCTTGCGTCCATGCCGCACTTGCTGGTTGCCGGGACCACCGGTTCCGGTAAGTCTGTCGGCATCAACACCATGATCCTGTCGCTGCTTTACCGCCACAGCCCTGAAACGCTTCGTTTCATCATGGTTGACCCCAAGATGCTGGAACTTTCCATCTATGACGGCATCCCGCATCTGCTGACACCAGTGGTGACGGAACCCAAGAAGGCGGTCGTGGCGCTCAAGTGGGCCGTGCGCGAGATGGAAGAACGTTACCGCAATATGTCCAAATTGGGCGTGCGGAATCTGGCGGCCTTCAACAAGCGGGTTGAAGAAGCCAAGAAAAACGGCGAACGCCTGACCCGCGAAGTGCAGACCGGGTTTGACAAGGAAACCGGCCAACCAATCATGGAGGAACAGGAGTTCGACTTCCAGCCCTTGCCGTTCCTGGTGATCGTGATCGACGAGATGGCGGACCTGATGCTGGTGGCCGGCAAGGATGTGGAGGCCACTGTCCAGCGCCTGGCGCAGATGGCGCGGGCCGCTGGTATCCACGTTGTGATGGCCACCCAGCGCCCGTCTGTGGACGTGATCACCGGTACCATCAAAGCGAACTTCCCGACCCGGATCAGCTTCCAGGTAACCAGTAAGATCGACAGTCGTACGATTCTCGGGGAACAGGGCGCCGAGCAGCTTCTGGGCATGGGTGACATGCTCTTCATGGCGGGCGGTGGCCGCATCACCCGTGTGCATGGTGCGTTCGTTTCCGACAGCGAAGTGGAAGACGTGACGACCCACCTTAGGAAGCAGGGCGCGCCGGACTATCTGGCGGAAGTGACCGAAGAACCTGAAGAAGGGTTCGACAGCCCGTTCATCCCAGGTCCATCTGGTTCGGGCGATGATGCCAACAACAGCCTTTATGATCAGGCGGTGGCCATTGTGGTCCGGGACCAGCGCGCGTCCACAAGCTATGTGCAGCGGCGTCTCAAGATCGGCTACAACAAGGCCGCGTCCTTGATTGAGGAAATGGAAGAACAGGGCGTGATCAGCGCGCCGAACCACAAGGGCCAGCGCGAAGTGCTGGTGCCGAACCGCGAAGAAGAATTATAGGAAGCGACATGCGACCCGCGACATTGTTTGGAGTTTATCTGGCCCTTCTGGCCGCCCAGGCCCCCGCGCTTCTCGCGCAGGAGGCCGACTTGCCGCCCCTTGAGGAGCAGTCGGTCGAAGAGGACCAGAGCCTGAAGGCGCTCCGCCAGGTGCAGGCCTATATGGATGGTGTGGAAAGCCTGGAGGCCGAGTTCCGCCAGCACGCGCCGAACGGCAATGTGGCCACAGGCCGCCTGTATCTTGAACGCCCCGGCTATGTGCGGTTCGACTATACGGACGAAACCCCCTTCCTGATTGTGGCCGACGGCACGACGCTGAATTTCATAGACTATGAAATTGGCCAGGTGACCAAATGGCCGCTTAAGAAAACGCCGCTGCGCGCGCTTCTGGGTGGGTCTATCGATCTTGCCAGCCTGCAGGCGAATATATCACGCGGGCGTCCGGGCCTTGAAGACCTGATCCTGCTGTCCGCGCGCGATCCGGAAAACCCGGAGCAGGGTGAGATTACGCTTTATTTCATGCCGGACGACGCGATGCCTACCGGCCTTCGCCTTCTGGGCTGGAATGTGCTGGACGCAAAGGGCGAAACCACGGAAGTCGCGCTCACGGACCAGCAGGTGAATGTCTCTCTTGATGATGCGCTCTGGACTTTTGAAGACCCACGCGGTCTCACCAAGCGCCGCCGGACCCGCCGCTGATCTTTCTCGTCATTCGCCGGCTCGACCGGCGCATCCATCTATTGGCCCAAGCATACATGCTGCATGTGGACTCGCCGATCTAGTCGGCGAGTGACGATAGCGAAACCCACGTCCGTTTCCGGCTTGCGAAAATCGAAAACTTGCCTAAATGAGGGAAGCCCTGGCTTAGCGCTTGCGCTGATCACGCGCAGGGGCTAGGGCTTGATCTGATCCGCAACAAGGTGATGTGATGGATACCCAAGACGATATCGACGAGATTTTCGACGACCTGCCAAGCCTGAAGTCCGTGGCCCCTTTTGTGGCGCTGGCTTCGAACGTGCGCTGGTTCCGCACTTTGGGCGAGGACCCCGACCGCGAGACGGTGGAGATCGCCCGCGCCTACGCCGAAGCGCTTGGTTTCCCGGAAGCCGAACCCGGTTTCCTGGCAGACTGGGAAGAAGCCGCCGACGCGGCTGAGAACACCGAAGTCAACAGCCCGGCCTGGGAAGCGGAAGAGCAGCTTCGCGCCGCGCTGACGGACGACGTGCTGGCGTTCCTTGACGAGCAGACGCTTGAGATGGTGATGACCCACGTGACCGGTGCAGTCTCGGAAACCATTGAGGAAAGCGCCACGGAGGCGTCGCGCGATCTTCGGATTTTTGATGAGGAATTTGTGCGGGCGACATCGGGCGCGGCGGTGCAGGCGACCTATCAGGCAGCCTTGGCAGCCATGACCGGCGCAGAGGAAGACCACCCCTTCGCGCTTCGGTTCCAACTGTTTGAAAAAGGTCGCTGGCCCATCGGTATTATCGGCAACAGTTTTCTGATTTTTTAGAATTATAAGACAGGCGAGGGAGCGGCACATGCGGCTGATTACATGGAACATCAACTCGGTGCGGGCGCGCACCGATATCGTCGAGCAGCTGGTGCGCGACTATCAGCCCGACGTGCTGTGCCTGCAGGAAACCAAAGTGCAGGACCATATGTTCCCGACCGGCTTCTTCGAGGAACTCGGCATGCCGCACCTGGCGATCCACGGCCAGAAGAGCCATCACGGCGTGGCGACGGCCTCGAAGCTGCCGATCGGCGACCATTTCAAGATCGACTGGTGCGAAAAGGGCGATGCCCGCCATGTGGCGATCCAGATCGACGGCATGCCCACGATCCATAATTTCTATGTGCCCGCGGGCGGGGATGAGCCTGACCCAGTGATCAACGACAAGTTCGCCCACAAGCTTCAGTTCCTGGATGAAATGACCAAATGGTCCGCAGACCTTGAGGGTGATCATGTCCTGGTGGGGGACCTGAATATCGCGCCCTATGAAGACGATGTGTGGGACCACAAGAAGCTTCTCAAAGTCGTCTCGCACACGCCGGTGGAGGTGGATGCCATGCTGAAGCTGATCGAAGCCCACAACTGGCAGGACATCATGCGCGATTTCGTGCCCAAGAATGAAAAGCTCTATAGCTGGTGGTCCTACCGGGCGCGCGATTGGTCAGCGGCGGATAAGGGCCGGCGGCTCGATCACGTGTGGACCAGCCCGTCTCTCAAAGGAAAAGCGATCCACATGGAAGTGATCCGCGACGCTAGGGGCTGGGAAAAACCATCCGACCACGCGCCGGTGCTGGTCGATTTCGACTTCTAGGGAAGGCTGTCAACGTGGGGGACGAGTATAAAATTGAGCGAATGTCGGCTGCCGATGTGAAAACCGTCATCGACTGGGCAGCGCAAGAAGGTTGGAACGCAGGCATTCATGATGCCAGCACCTTCTATGCGGCAGACCCGAACGGGTTTTTCAAGGGCACACTCGGTGGCGAGATTGTCGCGACCGGCAGCGCTGTTGTGTATGACGACAATTTCGCATTCTGTGGCCTTTATATCGTCGCACCCGAACATCGCGGCAAAGGCTATGGCCTTCAGCTCACCAAAGTCCGGCTTGACTATTGTGGGGAGCGGAACGTGGGCATCGACGGTGTGCTGGCCAATGTGCCGATCTATGAGCGCATCGGCTATGTACCCTACTATGAAAACAGCCGTTATGGCCGTGAGGCGGGGGCGCTGCATGCCTTGAACGAAGCGGTGCGCCCTGTTCAGGCATCAGACTTTGGCGCCATCTGCGCCTATGACCGACCTTGTTTCCCTGCGCCGCGCGAGGCGTTCCTCAAAGCGTGGCTTACGCAGCCTGATGCTTTGGCACTTTGTTATGAGGAAGACGGGCTTATCAAGGGCTATGCGGTCAGGCGCAAATGCCGCGTGGGCCACAAGGTCGGTCCACTGTTTGCGGATAACACTGAGGTCGCTGCGGCCCTTTTTGACGGCTTGCAAAAGGGCATTGAAGGTGACCAGATCATTCTGGACGTACCAGAGACCAACAAGGAGGCCATGCGGCTTGCCGAAGCCAAGGGCATGACCAAATTGTTTGCCACTGCGCGGATGTACCAGAAGAGCTTGCCAGACATTGCCTACGACAAGATCTTTGGTGTCAGCACTTTCGAACTGGGTTAGGCTGTGAAGCCTTGCAGGCTGTAGCCGCCAGGCTCTGTCACCAATAGCCGCGCCATGCCGGGTTCATTCTCGATTTTCTGCCGCAGGCGATACACGTGGGTCTCCAGCGTGTGCGTGGTGACACCTGAATTATAGCCCCAAACTTCCGCAAGCAGTTCATCGCGCCCAACGGCGTTGCCGCCCGCGCGGTAGAGATACTTGAGGATGGAGGTTTCCTTTTCGGTCAGGCGCACTTTCTTGCCGCTGTCTTTCTCTTCCAGGATTTTTCCCGAAGGGCGGAAATGATAGGGGCCGATGTCGAAGGTGGCGTCTTCGCTTTGTTCATACTGGCGGAAATGGGCGCGGATGCGCGCAAGCAGCACCGTAAAGCTGAAGGGTTTGGTGACATAGTCGTTCGCGCCGGCATCCAGGCCCAGCACCGTATCGGCGTCAGATACATTACCGGTGAGCATGATGATCGGCACGGAAACGCCGCTTTTGCGGATGCGTTTACAGAGCTCGCGTCCATCCATGTCGGGCAGGCCGACATCAAGGATAATCATATCCACCTGGTTGTCCTTGAGGAAATCAAGCGTCTCGCAGGCGGCGCCTTTCTCAACGGTTGTGAACTCGTCACACAAGGCCAGTTGGTCCGCGAGACCTTCCCGCAGATCTACATCATCGTCCACAAGCAGCAGTTTCCGAGTTGGCATTCCAAAAATCCTCCGACGCGTAAAATTATTTGCCATAGTATGCAATAACCAGCCCTATATAAGAAGTGGAAAGCAATCTTGCCATCACGCCCGGTCACAATTGTTTGATTGGCGCGCGCGGCTGTGACAAAAAGCGGCTGCTGACTTTTGGAGAATACCCGCTATATGAAGGGCATGAACACATCTGACCAATCCCTTCTGCGCCTTGAACGCGCGGCAGACGAGCTTCGTCGCGGCCAACCCGTTGTGGTGACAAGCGGCGCACAGGCGCTTCTCGTGATGCCACTTGAGCTTGCGAACACGCCCGCGCTTGCGCGCTTTGACGAGATGGTGGCGGGCAGCTTTGTCATGCTGACCAATAACCGTGCCCTGTCACTTAAAGTGGCGGGCGAGGATTGGGCGGCCGTGCGGCTTGAGCGCCCAAGCTGGATGACGGCGGAAGACATGGTCGCGCTTGCGGACCCGACGCTTGATCTGGCGTCGCCGCTGAAGGGCCCCTACCGGCGGGTGAACCATCCATCGACTGCGCTCGACGAAGCGGCGATCAAGTTGGTCAAGTGGGCGCGGCTCTTGCCTGCCGTGTTGGCCGCGGAAGTATCGGGCGCGGACGCCTTCCCGGACCAGATGGCAGTGAATGCCGACGAGATTCTGAACGCTGATTTCACGCAGGCCGCTGCGCTTCGGCAGGTGGCGTCGGCGCGGGTGCCGCTCGCGGGTGCTGAAAATACCCACCTGGTGTCCTTCCGGCCAATGGCGGGCGGGATCGAGCATATTGCCATCGTGATCGGGGAGCCAAACCGGCACGACCCGGTTTTGATGCGTATCCACAGTGAATGCTTCACCGGTGACTTGCTGGGGTCTCTCAAATGCGACTGCGGCGAGCAGCTCCGCGGTGCGATCAAGGCGATTGAGGAAGCGGGCGGCGGCGTGCTTCTCTATCTGGCACAGGAAGGCCGGGGCATCGGGCTGATATCCAAACTGAAGGCCTATGCGCTGCAGGACCAGGGCTATGACACGGTGGATGCCAACACGCGCCTAGGGTTCGATGTGGACGAACGCGTGTTCGCGCCGGCAGCTGAGATGCTCAAGCAGCTTGGGTTCAAGTCGGTCAGGCTGATGACCAACAACCCGGACAAGGTTGCGGGGCTGGAACGCTTTGGCGTTACCGTGGCCGAACGCGTGGCGCATAAGTTCCCCACCAATCCGCATAATGAGCAGTATCTGGCCACCAAAAAAGCCAAGACCGGGCACATCCTTTAATGACTGTCTGGCTAGTGACACCAGACAAGGACGACAGCCGCCGCGGCAGGCTCAAGGGCCCCATGTTCGATGCACCTTGCGCATTAGGCAAGCACGGTGTGATAGCACAGGACCGGGGGTTTGAGGGCGACGGCAAGACGCCCGCGGGTACATACCCGATCCGAAAAGTCTTCTACCGCCCCGACCGTGAAGAACCGCCGGTCACGGATTTGGCCGTGGAGGCCCTGACGCCCACCCACGGCTGGTGCGATGACGTGGAAAGCCCACACTATAACCGGCTGGTGCGCTTGCCGTTCGGTGGTTCCCACGAGAAGATGTGGCGCGAGGATGCGCTTTATGACCTTGTCGTGGTGCTTGGGCATAATGACGACCCACCGGTCAAGGGCCTTGGCAGCGCCATCTTCCTGCATGTGGCCAAGGACGGTTTCAAGCCGACACTCGGCTGCGTGGCGATTGAGAAGGATGCCCTTAGGCGGTTCCTCAGGCAGGTGAAGCCGGACGACCGGATCAAGGTTGAGTTGGGTTAGCTATAATCCCGTGCACCGAAGACCGCTGTTCCTACACGAATATCTGTCGCGCCCATGGCGGCAGCCAAAGCGTAATCGCTGCTCATGCCCATCGACAGACGCTCAAGCCCATGTTTCTTCGCGAATTTCTTGAGAAGGCCGAAGTGCAGCGTTGGGTCATCCCCCACGGGCGGAATACACATAAGGCCCACCACATTGTGCCCTAAAGTGCGACACTCGTTGAGCAGGCTTTCAAGGTCTTCGGCCAGCACGCCGCCCTTCTGCTCCTCGCGCCCTGTGTTGACCTGGAGAAAGATGGGCAGCTTGCGGCCCTGCTTGTCCATCTCTGTCGCCAGCGCCTTGGCGAGCTTGATACGGTCCACAGACTGGATCACGTCAAACAGTGCCACAGCGTTCGCCGCTTTGTTGGTTTGCAGGCTGCCGATCAGATGCAGTTCTACGTCCGGGTAGTCGGGCTTCAGCGTGCCCCAGCGTTCTTCGGCTTCCTGCACGCGGTTTTCGCCAAACACCCGGTGGCCGGCCTCAAGCGCCGCGCGCACGCGCTCAAGGGGCTGAACCTTCGAAACCGCAATCAGCTTTGGCTGGTTCTCGTCTACGCCGACATGCTTGCACATGCGGGTGATCTCTTTTTTCACAGCATCGATATTGGCTTTGATGTCCGGCGTCATGGGCGCATGTCCTTTGGGCTTGTTGGTGCCCTGTTCCTATGGGATAGCTATGGCCTATGGTCAAGAGCGAGATTACATTAAGGGCTGAAGACGCGGCTGCCAAGATGGTGGCGGCTTTGGGCGGCGCGCTGCCCGTCTTCATCACCCATGCTGGCCGCGTGCCGGACCCGAAAGCTGTCGCCTCAGGCTTGCCTGAAGGCGCGATTGTCATTGTGCGGGACTATGACCATGCGGATCGCGGGGCCTTGGCCCGGTCCCTCCGAGAAGTCACCAAAGAACGCAGGCAGATACTGCTGATTGCAGGTGATGCAGGGCTTGCGCGCGCGGTGGGGGCGGACGGCGTGCATCTGCCTGAACATCAACTCGTGCGTCCTCCGGCCCTGACGGGATTTTCCTTCGTGAGTGCCGCGTGCCACAGCCGGGCAGCGATGAAACGTGCGGCCGCCATCGGGGCCGATCTCGCGCTTGTGTCGCCGGTGTTTGAAACGCGCAGCCACGCCGGGGCACCCTGCCTTGGCCTGCACCGGTTCGCGCGATTGATCAAGGATGCGCCGCTGCCTGTCGCTGCGCTTGGCGGCGTCAACGCAAGGACGGCCAAAAAACTAAGGCCGCTAGATTTAGCGGCCTTTGCAGCGATTGACGGGTTTCTGGGTTAATTAGAAACGCAGGCGGCCACCCAGGAAGATCATCTGGGATTTTTCGCCCGCTTCCGGGTCCAGCATCAGGCGGCTGCCGTAATCATAATAGCGCACACCACCCGTGAGCCCGAGCGTGTCGGTCAGGCGGTAGCTTGCGCCCAACTCAACAGAAATGATGTTGCGGGCTTCGTTTTCAATGCCGTACAGGTCTGCGCCTTCACGGTATTCGCTCATCGACAGGCGGGCCGACCAGCTGTTGGCCTGATAGGAGAAGCCTACGTCAAAGCCAGACATATCTGGATCGAACAGGCTGGTCTGGCGGACAAGCGACGCGTCCAGGCCGAAACCGGAATAGCCGAGAGAAAAGCCAACATTATACTGGCGCTCTGCCAAGTCGCTGCTGTTGAAGGCGTTTGCCGCTGGCAGGCCCTGCATGGAAAGGCGGTAGGCGCTCTTGAGGGCAATCTCGAAACCGCGATCCGTTGGGTCGTTCTTGTCTGCCCCGAAGGTCACACCGACACGACCGCCGGTACCGAAGATATCCTGGCCGTATGAGCCCCGCACGGTGCCGTCTGGCGCCAGCAGCGAGGAGAAGTCAGGGCGGTCGGACAGGCTGCCTATGGCGGAGCCGGAGGCCGAAGGGTCCGCCTCACGCAGATAGAAGAAGCCGTTTTCCTTGGATTCTGTCTTGTTCCTGAGGCTCAGCTCAAGGTCCTTGATCGCATCGCCTTTGTCTGTTTTCTGAACATCACGCAGCTTGGCCATCTGTTCAGCGATAAAGAGATCAAGGCTTTGCAGGAAACCGCTCGATTCAAAACGCGTTTTTTCCTCCGCCAGCGTCGCTGTGGAGGAGGCTGAAATCATCAGCGCCGTGACGGCATATTTGACCGCGTTTTTCATAGCCTTCGCCAACTGGTACACATTAGTACGCCATAATGATATTGAATCCTTCGTTAACTTCGCAAGGGTCGAGGGCGAAAATAGGACTCCCTGTGTCCTGCTTGCCACTATTTTGACGCTTTTCGGACTGGTCAGCGCCTCTTCTGACCGCTATAACCCGCTGGAGGCCGAAAAAAGTTCGCCGGTCGCCTGGTGGCGACCAGACGGACAGGCCAGGAAAAAACGAATCCACGGGGTGTAGTATGCAAAATTTTGCCCGTACCATGATGGTACTGATGGTCAGTCTCTCACTGGGCGCTTGTTCGATGTTCGGCGGTGGCGACAAGGGTGAGGAGATGGGCCCACGGACCACGGCAATCGGTGTGAACGGTTATCTGTGGCAGGCGGCGCTTGATACGTTGTCTTTCATGCCGTTCGACCAGGTAGAGCCATCGGGCGGTGTCATCACCACGCACTGGCATTCCACGGCTGATGCCCCCGACGAGCGGGTCAAGCTGACGGTGCGTTTCATGTCGAAAGAGCTGCGCTCGGACGGCGTGAAAGTATCGGTTGTCCGCCAGGAACGTACGAACGGCAATTGGCTGACCGTACCGGTGCAGGCCGCGACAGCGCTGCAGATTGAGGAATCGATCCTTGAGCGTGCCCGCCAATTGCGCCTTGCGGTGTCAAACTAGGTTGCACCATTTTGCAGGGTGCTCTTGCGGGCGCCCAGATAACCAGTTCGAGCCGGGCGTGAGCCCGGCTGTTTCAGTATAATAGAGGCAGGGCCAAGGCCTGGCCGACAGTACAGAGATAGAGATCATGTCGCGCTACAACGCAAAAGCCACCGAAGCCAAATGGCAAAAAGTGTGGACCGAGTCCCAGACCTTCAAGACGGACACCGCGTCTGAAAAGCCAAAATATTATGTGCTTGAGATGTTCCCTTATCCGTCGGGCCGGGTGCATGTGGGCCATGTGCGCAACTACACCATGGGTGACGTGGTGGCGCGCTACCGCCGGGCACAGGGTTATGAGGTGTTGCACCCCATGGGTTGGGACGCTTTCGGTATGCCTGCGGAAAATGCCGCGATGGAGCGCAAGGTTCACCCTGCGGACTGGACGTACGACAATATCGCCAACATGCGCGAGCAGCTGAAGCATATCGGCCTCGCCATCGATTGGGACCGCGAGATCGCTACTTGTGACGCGGCCTATTATGGCAAAGAGCAGCAGATCTTCATCGATTTCTACAAAGCCGGTCTGGTGTACCGCAAGGAAAGCTGGGTGAACTGGGACCCGGTCGATAACACGGTGCTCGCGAACGAGCAGGTGATCGACGGCAAGGGTTGGCGTTCTGGCGCGCCGGTTGAACGCCGCAAGCTTTCCCAGTGGTTCCTCAAGATCACCGATTTCGCTGACGATCTTCTTGAAGGGCTCAAGGGCCTTGAGCGCTGGCCGGACAAGGTGCGCCTGATGCAGGAAAACTGGATCGGCCGCAGCGAAGGCCTGAAGTTCGATTTTGAAATTGCCCAGACAGGCGAAAAGCTGCCGGTTTATACAACGCGACCGGACACGCTGTTTGGTGCCAGCTTCTGCGCCATCGCGGCGGACCACCCGCTGGCGGCGAAACTGTCGGAAGATAATGCAGACCTGAAAGCCTTCTGTGACGAGTGCCGCAAGACCGGCACCACCGAGGAAGCGATCGAAAAAGCCGAGAAGAAAGGCTTCGACACGGGTCTGACGGTGAAGCATCCGTGCGACCCGAGTTGGGAACTGCCGATCTATGTGGCCAATTTTGTCCTGATGGATTATGGCACCGGCGCCATCTTCGCCTGCCCTTCGGGCGACCAGCGGGACCTTGATTTTGCCCGCAAGTATGACCTGCCCGTGGTGCCTGTGGTTCTGCCGGAAGGCGAGGATGCACCCTCGTTCGAGATCGGCACCGAGGCCTATACAGGCCCTGGCAAGATGATAAACAGCCGCTTCCTTGACGGCATGGATGCCATGGACGCCAAGGCGCATATGATCGACCTGGCGGAAAAGGAAGGTTGGGGCGAACGCACGGTCAACTTCCGCCTGCGCGACTGGGGTGTTTCCCGCCAGCGCTATTGGGGCACGCCGATTCCGTTCGTGCACTGTGATGACTGCGGCGTGGTGCCAGTGCCATCCGACCAACTGCCGGTTGAGCTGCCTGAGGACGTGTCTTTCGACAAGCCGGGCAACCCGCTCGAGCATCACCCCACCTGGAAGCACACCGATTGCCCAAGCTGCGGCAAGAAAGCGGTACGTGAGACAGACACGATGGACACGTTTGTCGACTCGTCCTGGTATTTCCTGCGCTTCTGCACACCGGACGCTGACGAGCCGTTTGACACGGATGTGGTCAACGAATGGCTGCCGGTGAACCAATATATCGGCGGTGTGGAGCATGCGATCCTGCACCTTCTTTATGCCCGCTTCTTCACCCGTGCGCTCAAGCATGTTGGCCGCACCAACATTGAAGAACCGTTCGAGGGCCTGTTCACGCAGGGCATGGTGAACCATGTGACCTACAAGGACAGCGACGACGAGTGGGTGTTCCCTGAGCTTGTCCGCGCCCGCGAGGACGGGTCCCTGTTCCGCACCGACAACGGCCTTGAGGTGACCGAAGGCCGGGTTGAGAAAATGTCCAAGTCGAAGAAGAATGTGGTCGATCCTGACGACATTATCGACCAGTATGGCGCCGACACGGCGCGCTGGTTCGTACTTAGTGATAGCCCGCCAGAGCGCGACCTTCTGTGGACTGAAGCCGGTATTGAAGGTGCCTGGCGTTTTGCCCAGCGTGTTTACCGCCTGGTGATGACGCCGCCGTCGGACTTTGCCGCCAAGGGTGCCGCTATTCCGGAAAGCCTGTCCGACACGGCACTGGCGCTTCGGAAAGCCACGCACAAAACCATCGAAGGCGTGACGGCAGACATTGAAAATCTTCACTTCAACAAGGCTGTGGCTCGTTTGTATGAATTCGCCAATGCCGTTGGCGGCAAATGTGTGGGCGACGGCGCGCCGGAAGCGCTCCGCGAAGCGCTTGAGACGCTTGTGCTTCTGGTGGGCCCAATGATGCCGCACCTGGCGGAAGAGCTCTGGGAAGCACTGGGCCACAAGACGCTGGTGTCCGAAACGCCTTGGCCAAAGGCCATCAAGGAGCTGACAGTCGATGACACGGTTAAGATGGCCGTGCAGGTAAACGGCAAGGTGCGCGACACGATTGAAGTGGCCAAGGATATGGCCAAGGAAGATGTCGAAGCGCTGGCGCTCGGCCTTGAGAATGTCAAGAAATACACCGACGGCAATACCATCCGCAAAGTGATCGTGGTGCCTGGCCGTATCGTCAACATCGTGGCCAACTGATGCGCAGCCTCCTCGTCATAGCGGCAGCGCTTCTGCTGACAGCCTGCGGTTTCCAACCGCTTTACGAGGCGGGTGGTTCCTCGCGCGCGATGCAGGCGCACCTGGCGGGTGTTGAGGTTGCGCCCATTGCAGATCGCCTTGGGCAGGTTATGCGCAACCGCCTGATGGACCGCCTGAACGCCGGCGGCACGCCCGGGTACCGCCTGACCGTGACGCTGGAACAGAGCACGCAAGGGTACGGTATCCGGCCGGACGCCGCCGCCACGCAGGAGCAGCTGACGCTTGTTGCCCACGTGAGCTTCACCAAACTTGATGGTGAAGAGCTTGTGTTTGCGGAAGATATGCGCGCCCGCACGTCCTATGACCTTGTGCTGTCGGATTTTGCCACAGTGACGCAGCGCGAAGACAGCGCACGCCGTCTGGCGCTTGAGCTGGCGGAACGCATCCACCGGCGGCTGGCGCTCTATTTCACCGCCAGGGAGACTGAGGGCCAGTGAAGGTAAAACCCCGCGACATACCCGCGATCCTCAAGTCGCTCGACCCGAAAATCCGGGCGGTGCTTGTGTTCGGCCGGGATGACGGGCTGGTGCGGGAACGCGCCGAAAAAATTGGCAAGCAGATTGCCGAAGACCTTTCAGACCCTTTTCAGGTGGCGCGCCCCAGCCTTGCGGATATCAAGGAACATCCTTCGCTTCTCTTGGATGAGGTCTCTGCCATCTCGATGATGGGCGGCAGGCGGCTTGTACGCCTGGAAGGTGCGGGCAATGAAAGCACCGAAGCCGTGAAGCTGGTGCTGGGGTCCGATCAGGGTGACGGCCTGCTCACGATCACCGCAGGGGATCTCAAACCGACTTCGTCGCTCAGAAAGCTGATGGAGGGCGCCAAGAACGGCCTTGCCATCGCCTGTTATGAAGACAGCTTGCAGGACCTCATGGGGCTGGTGCAGACAGTACTTGCGGACGCAGGGCTCAGTGCCACGCAGGACGCGGTGGCCTATCTGGTGGAAAACCTTGGCGGTGACCGGATGGTCTCTCGCGGCGAACTTGAAAAGCTGGTTCTCTATAAAGGGTCGGAAGGCGGGCAGGTGACGCTTGCTGACGCAAAGGCCTGCGTGGGCGACACGTCGGCCATGGGCCTTGGCCAGATTGCGGAAGCCGTGACGGCGGGCAACCTGACGGGCCTTGACCGCCTGATCGAACGCGCCTGGACGGAAGGCCACAGCGCGATCCCGATCCTCCGGCATCTGCAGATGCGGCTGATGCGCTTTCACCAGGCGCGCGGCATGATGGACCAGGGCATGAATGCCTCGGAAGCTGTGAACAAGCTTAGGCCGCCTGTGTTTTTTGGCGAGCGCGACCGCTTCATGGGCGAGCTCCAGCGCTGGTCCTCGCGCAAGATTGAGATGGCGCTCGATATCCTTCTTGAGGCAGAGATCGACTGCAAGACCACCGGCAACCCCGCCGATGTGATCTGCGCCCGTGCGCTCCTCAGGCTCACCAAGGCGGCGAAATAACCATGAAAATCGGATTTTTCGGCGATAGCTTCGTGGCGGGTGTGGGCGACCTAAGCGGCAAGGGCTGGGTCGGTCGCTTGTGTGAGGCTGCGGGTTTAGATTATGAGGTCTTTGGCCAGGAAGGCGATACATCGGAAGGCGTCATGAACCGTTGGCAAGGCGAGGCCGAAGGGTATGGCTTTGACCGGCTGGTCTTCATGGTGGGCTCCAATGACGCGCTCCTGAACGAGCACCGCCGGGTCACCATCAATGAAGTCAACCGGTTGAAGAACGCCAAGGCCATCATGGTTGCGGCACGCGCGATGGCACCCACGCTGTTTGTCAGCGCGCTGCCGGTGGTCTCTGACGCGCCCGCGAGCGGCCGTATCGGCGACATGGCGCGCCAGATGGGCATGATCGCCCGAATTAACCGCGTCTCTTATGTGGATATCTGCGCCGATGTGGCTGCGTCAGATGTGTGGCGTGATGAATCCATGGCAAATGACGGCACCCATCCGCTTGAGGGTGGCTATCAGCTGGTTGCTGACCTGATCGCAGGCCACCCCGTGTGGCAGGACTTCGTGAAGAACTAGGCCCTATTTCACCCCATGGAGTTTCCGGTAGGCGGTGGGGGAAAGCCCGAAGGTGCGCTCGAAAGATTGAATGAGCCGCACGGGTGTGCCGAACCCGCTTTCGCCCGCGACAGTCTTGAGCGGCAGGCCGGGGCTTTCAAGCAGCGTGCGGGCGGCTTCAAGCCGCAGTTTTTCCAAGTACCGCGCGGGCGTATCGCCCATTTCCGAGACGAACTTGCGGTGGAAGCTGCGTTCGCTCATGCCCGCCTGTTCGGCTGCGTCCGTCACGGTAATGGTGTCCTTCAGGTGCGCCTGCATCCATTCAAGCGTGCGACCAAAACTGCCTGTTGTCTTGCTCTGGCCTTCGAGCAAACTGCTGAACTGGGTCTGGCTGCCGGGCCTATGGGCATAGACCACCAGCCGCCGCGCGATCCGCATGGCAATATCGCGCCCCAGGTCCCGCTCCACCAGCGCAAGCGCCATATCGATGCCTGCGGTAACGCCCGCAGAGGTCCACAAAGGGCCGTCTTCCACATAGATGGCGTCGGCGTCGACGCGGGTGTCGGGGTAAAGCCGCTTGAGTGCACCGGTGGCTTTCCAGTGAGTCGCGACCCGGTGCCCCGCTGTCAGCCCTGCTGCCGCCAGCAAGAAGGTGCCTGTGCACACAGACCCGATTCTGCGTGTGGTGGTTGCGGCTTCCCTGACCCAGTCCAGCGTTGACGCTTTGGCGGCAACACGGCGGACCTGCGCGCCCTCGCCGCCGACAACCAGCAGCGTATCGATGCCCCTTGGGCTGACGCTGACAAGCGGCGTCGCATCCATCCTGAGGCCGCAGCTTGACTGCACAAAAGTGCCATCAAGGCTGGCGAGCACCGGTTCATAGGCCGGCGTCGGCAATTCCTCATTCGCGCTCGCGAACACCTGGAAGGGGCCGGTGATATCCAGCACCTGTGCGCCGTCATAGGCGATAAAGACAATCTTTTTCCTGGCCGAGGTCATGGCTCGCATTCTCATGGTTGGCAGAAATCAATAATAATTTGTCATATCAGTCACTGGGTTTCAAGGGCAAGATGCCTGTACCCGAGAACGACAGCGGAGAATAAAAATGTCCCTCACCATTGGTTTCCTGATTTACCCCAACCTGACGCAGCTTGATTTCACCGGCCCCTATGAGGTGCTGGCCCGCGTGCCGGGTGCGAGCATGCATGTGGCTGCAAAAACGCTTGACCCCGTGACGTCCGACAGCGGGCTCCAGATCCTGCCTACGGTTACGCTTGCAGATTGCCCGCAACTTGATGTGCTGGTGGTGCCGGGCGGCCCAAGCGTGGACGACTGGTACGCAGACTCCGAGATCATCGGTTTCTTGCGGGCGCAGGGGGCGACCGCGAAGTATGTCACATCCGTATGCACCGGGTCATTGATCCTGGGGGCGGCGGGGCTGCTGGACGGCTACAAGGCCACCACGCACTGGGCTGCGATGGACAACCTCGCGCCCTTTGGCGCAATCCCCACGGAAGGCCGGGTGGTCAGAGACCGAAACCGCATCACCGGTGGCGGCGTGACCGCAGGCATTGATTTCGCTTTTTCAGTAGTGGCGGAACTGGCGGGGCCTGAGGTCGCGAAGGCGATCCAGCTGGGACTTGAATATAACCCGGAACCACCCTTTAAGGGCGGGCACCCTAGTGTGGCGGAACCGGAATTGGTGGAAGCCGTGACGGCCATGATGGCGGACCGGCTTGATCGCCGGCGACAGGCAGCACAGAGGCATGCCGTAGCGGGCTAGGTCCCCAAAAGGAAACCGGCTGTCCAGGAAACCCAAAGGGAAACCCAGACAGCCGGCCGCATTTCGGAAATTTTCCTAGCCGATTAATTAAGATTAACCGGCGTCGGTTCTTCGCCGCCGTCAGCCGCCGAAGCAGCCTGGGCTTGTTGCGCTTCCTGTGCCGCCTGGGCACGGAAAAGCGCTTCGAAGTTGATTGGCTCCAGAAGGAGCGGCGGGAACCCGCCATC
>Ga0070726_10001091_pt1 | contig 28568 bp, 19 predicted proteins | sample tdAd471_FD_67275 | JGI IMG/M metagenome (GOLD analysis project Ga0070726, IMG submission 67275) | Marine sediment microbial communities from the Atlantic coast under amendment with organic carbon and nitrate - tdAd47.1 | ecosystem: Environmental > Aquatic > Marine > Coastal > Sediment | place...
GGGCGAGGGGGCCTCGGAGAGGCCCCCTGAAAGCAAGAGCCTTCAGCCCGTTGGGGGTGAGCCCGAGCAGCTTGCTGCGAGGGCGAGGGGGCCTCGGAGAGGCCCCCTGAAAGCAAGAGCAGCTTGCTGCGAGCGCTACTTGCCCTGCTCGTCCTCGGGCTGCCAGCTGGGGTCGAGCTCGACGCCCTCGAGCTGGCCGCTGAGGCCCTTGCCGCCGCCCGGGACCTCGGTCTCGACGCTGGGCACGTCGCCGTTCACCGGCGGGACCTCGGTCGCGGTGGTCGGCGTGACCGTCGGGATCTCGCTCTCGGCGCTGGGCGGGTCCTCGACGGTGGGCTCCTCGCTCTCGGCGCTGGGCTGGCTGGCGCCGCCGACCTGCAGGCCCTGGTCGAGGAGGTTCATGTCGAGGGCCCGCTGAAAGCGCACGCGCTCGATCGCCTGGGCGATCAGCACCCGGGCCTCGGAGTTCGTGGTCTTGTCGAGGGCGTTGAGCAGCGCCAGGGTCTCCTCGTCGTAGCTCGCCAGGCGGCTGCCCGAGGTCGGGGCCGGCGCCTCGGGGGTCGCGCGGCCGACGTAGACCTCCTCCAGCGTGTCGCGGAACTGGCCCTCGAACTTGCGGGCCTCGACCTCGACCTCGGCCTCCAGCGAGTCGAGCTTGGCCTCCTCGCGCTGGGCAATGTAGTTCTCCAGCGAGCCGTAGTCGCGCTCGATCATTTCCCGCAGCGCGTCGCGCCCGGCCAGGCGCCGCTCGCGCTCGGCGTTCTCGGTGGTCTCCTCGAGCACCGCCTCGGAGTGGGCGGCCAGCGTGCTGCGGAAGGCGTTGATCCGCGCGTCGAGGGGGGCGTTGCCGTGGGTGCGGATCCCCTCGTAGGCCTGCTCGAGCTCGCCGAGGGCCTCCTCGATCGCCTGGGGGGTGACCTGCTCGCCGTCGTTGATCTTGCGCAGCAGCGCGTCGAGCTTCGACTGCCCGTCCTTGATCTTGCCCCGCAGCCGGTGCTTGTCGAGGAAGCGGTCGAACTTGTTCGCGAGGGTGTCGCCCAGCAGGAGCACCACCGCGGTCTCGCCGGCGGTGAACACCCAGCCCACGACGTTGGTCAGCTTGCCGGCGCGCATGACGACCTTGCCGCGGGTCACCAGGCGGAACACGCCCTTGCCGCTCTCGACCGCGAGCTTGACCGCGGTCGCGCTGAGGCCGAGCGCGGTCACGTCGACGAGGTAGGTGTCGAGGCTGAACTTGCCGCGGGCGATCATGGGCACCGCGAGGCCGGCGGCGAGCACGAGCTGGCTGCGCAGGATCCCCTGCATGAGCCCCTTGCGAGCCATGCGCCGCACGTAGCGACCGTAGACCACGTCCGCGGCGCGGGCGCCGCTGGCGAACAGGGTGTAGTCGAGGAGGAAGTCGACGCTGACCAGGTTGTCGAGGAACTCACCCAGCCGGTCGGGGTCCCCCGAGTGCGCGGCGACGGCCAGCTCCTTGAGGAACAGCGCGAAGGCGAACTGGCCGATCCCCGAAGCGCCGCTCCAGGCCTCGCTCTTGCTCAGCCGCTTCCAGTCGATCTTCCCCCGGGAGTCACGGAACTCGGCCAGCAGCTCGCCGGCGCGCTCGGCGGCGCGCAGCTCGCTGGCCTGGCGGTTGGGGTTCGCGCGCTCGCTCGACACCGGCTCGGCCTTGAGCCCGAGGAAGTCGGCGATCACCTTGACCTTCTGGGTCGTGCTGCCCTTGGCGAACTTGCGCCAGGTCTGGCTCGCGGCCTCGGCGCCAGAGCGGCGGGCCTCGTTGACCGCGCGCACCTCGCGGAAGTAGTGGTGCACCCGCTTGGCCGACGAGCGGAAGCGCTCGAAGCGGCGGACCTCGGCGTCGCTGAGCTGCAGGTGCTGCTTGAGCTGGGCCGCGTTGACGCTCTTGAGCTTGAGCCCGTCGGGCACGACCTTGCCCTCGGGGAGCCCGAGCTGCAGCAGCTGGGAGAGCTTCTTCAGCTCGGCGCCGTTGCGGGCGGCCTCCACGATCACCTTGGCGTCGGGCTGGGGGATCCGCGCGTCGCGGGCCAACTCCATGACCGAAGCGGCGGCCAGCGAGCCCGGGTTCTCCAGCAGCTGGGCGACCACGTCGCGGCGGTTGAAGGCCAGCGCGCGCGCCAGGGGGCGGTCGGCCTCGTCGTCGTCGGGCTCGAACAGCGGCGGCTCCGGCGCCGGGAGGCCGGCGTCTTGAGCCAGCGCTCCGGGGGCGGAGCAGGCGAAGCAAGCGAGCGCGATCAGGGCAGAGGTAGTCTTCATAGGAGTCGGGGTCGCTCGGGCGCTAGTTGTTGCGGGCGGGTTGGGTGGGGCCGATCACGAGCTCGCCGGGGGCGATCTCGAGGGTGATCCCCTCGTGGACGAGCGAGATCGCGCCGGAGGCGAGGAAGCGGATATCGGCGCTCTTGATCGTGAGGACCGTCCGCGAGCCGACCTGGGTCGTGGAGAGGTTGCGGAAGGCGTCGATCTGGCGCAGGTCGAAGGACTCGGCGCTGATCCGCACGGTGACGTCGTCGAGCTGGTTCATGCTCGCGTTGCCGTTGGTCGGGTCGACCTGGAGCTGGGTGTCGATCTCCACGCTCGCCTCGCCGGTGAGGGTGAGCGTCATTTCCTCGGGGCCTTCCTTGGTGGTAATGCTCGTGCCCTCGGCGAGCTGCAGCTCGAGGTTCATGTCCATGGGGATCGGCCCGGCGAGCCCGGCGTGCTTCGGGTCGACGTCGACCTCGAGGCCCATGGCCAGGGTCAGGTCGACGGTGTTTCGCCCGGCGAAGGACGCCGAGAGCGTGTCGTAGGCCACGCTGCCCTGGAGCAGCTCGAGGTGCGCCTCGAGCTTGGCGCCCTTGCCGCCGTTGGCGTAGCCGCTGGTTTGCAGCACGGTGCTCCGCGGGTTCTCGCGCAGCATTTCGCCGGTCTCGACGCTGAACCGGGTCCCGCGGGCCACGCGCCCGTTGATCTGCGGTCCGCCGGGGAGCCCGCTGACGACGGTGCCCTCGCCGTCCTTCAGCTCGACGTCGGCCCCGGCGGCGAAGCGCCGGACCTCGGTCACCGCGCCCTCGCGGGTGCCGTGGCGCACGCGGGCGGCCATGCGGCCCGAGAACGCGCTCGTCCCGGGGAGGTCGACGTCGAGGCCCTGGCCTTCGATCTGGGTCCCGGTCGCCTCGCCCGAGAGCTCCACGCCCACGGTGGCGTTCACGCCGCCGAGCTGGATCCTCTCCTTCGGCACCGGGGTGCCCATGGCGTTCTTGATCATGGCGTCGATCGCGCTCTTCTTGATCCCGGCGAAGGTGTAGGCGTTGAGCTCGAAGTGCGCGCCCGGCTTGAGGGACGTGCGCATGGTCTGCCGCGCGTTGCCCTCGCCGAGGGCGGCCGCGATCCCCAGGGTCTCGGCGGTGCTGCTCGAGACCTGGATCGTGGTCTTGGCGAACACGAAGCCCATTTTCGTGCCCAGCTGACCCTCCGCGGAGATCACGGTGTCGTTGGGGCCGGTGGGCTCGAGGGTCACGCTGTTCGGCAACTGCATGCCCTGCTTGGCGACCAGCTTATCGAGCCCGCCGATCTCGACCGGGCCCTGCAAGGCGAAGCTGTAGCCGCTGCGGTCGCGGTCGATGGTGATCGACTGCTTGGCGGCCTCTCCCGAGCTCAGCGGCTGGAGCACCAGCTCACCGCGGCCGGAGAAGCTCGCGCTGCCGCCGTTGGGGGCCAGCACGTAGAGCCCGTTGGCCATGCGCGACTTGACCCGCGAGAGCGCGGCGTCCATGTCGAACTCGAGGGTCGCCGCGATCTCGGCGTCCTCGGGGTTGTCCATGGGGATCACCTCGCGGTGGGTCCCCGCCAGGCGCACGTTGGCGTTGTCGAGCTTGGCGGCGTTCTCCCCGCGCAGCTCGCCGCTGACGGTCGCGGTCGCCTCGAAGGAGTTGCCCTCCTCGTCGCTGACGTAGGTCCGGCCCTCGAAGTGGCCCTTGCTGTCGAAGCGCAGGCGGTGGTTGGTCAGGTGCAGGGTCCCGCCGTTGTTGGCGAGCTCGATCGTCTTGGGGTCGGCGCTGGCGTCGAAGTGCACGGCCACGTCGGTGAGCGGGACCATGTCGAACAGGCTCTCGGCCTCTTCCTCCGCGGCGACCTCTTCGATCGTGTCCGCCTCGGGGCCGGTGCCGGGGACCCACACCAGGAGGTCCGTGGTGCGGATCGCCTCGCCCATGCTCATGGGCTTGGTGCCGACGTCGCTCTGGCGGGTCAGGATCGGGAGCGAGCCCTCGAGCACGATCGGCTTGCCCATGATCCCCTTCTCCTTGACGTCCTTCCAGCCGGCGCCGAGGAAGCCCTGGTTCAGCCAGAGGAGGCCGCGGCTGCGGCGCTGGAGCTTGCCCTCGGGGGTGATCCGGATCTCCTTGCCGACGAGGGCCTTGAAGGTCTTGGCCACCAGGCCGCTGGCGCCGAGGCGGAACACGAGGTTCCCGGTGGAGTCGCGGTAGATCGACTCGACGCGAATCTCACCCGAGCCGTCCTTGTCCTTGGCCATCAGGTGCAGCACGCCGTCTTCGTCGAGCTTCATGCGGCTGAAGGGGATCAGCCCCGCGAGCTTGAGGGTCACGCTGTTGCCGTTGGCGTCCTGGGGGCGCAGGTCGAGGGCGACCAGGCGCGCCTCCTTGTCGCCGGGCTTCTTCTCGAACTTGGTCTGGAAGCGGAGCAGGGTCCCGTTGGGCGCGTTGAACGGGCCGACGGTGACCTTCTTCGAGCCGGGGACCGGGCTGTGGAACTCGCTGCTCGAGCCCTCCATGTCGTCGACGGTCATCGTCGCGACCAGGTTCACGACCCGGAACGCCTCGAGGTACTGCCGCAGCTCCTGTCCGCTGACGTTGCGGATCGGGAGGTCGACGTCGTCGAGGCCCTCACCGCCGAGGGGGTCGTTGAGGATCCGCTCGTAAATGTCGCCGGAGGCGTCCTGGGCGAACGTGGGCTGCTGGAAGGCGAGGACGCCGAGGAGCAGCAGCAGGGGCAGTCGCGTGGTCTTCACTCTGAAACTCTCTTGAAAAGGAGAGAAGCGAGTCTCGTACCGCTTAGTTAAACGCCTTTGGACTAAGCAGTGGCGGTAATTACGCTACACGCGGCGATGGACCGGTTCGTATCTGAGCCCAATATGAGCACGTTGGGTTTCAGCTGGCGGATCGATCTATCACCGTCAGCCTTGCCGACACAAGGGGTTACGCCCGCGCGTCGCGCCTCTGGATAGCCGACCAGAGGGCGCTCAGCCCCTGCTTGGCCCCGACGGTCAGCTGCAGGTCAGCCGCCCGCGACCCCTTGGACTCCGGGTCCGGGTTGAGGTTGATCACGAAGGTCCCGCAGCCACGGCGCAGGGTGTTGGCGTCGTGCACGTGGGTCGGGATCACCCCCGACTCGCCGATCACGAGCATCACGTCGGGCTCGCTGGCGTGGAACGCGCGCCGAGCCTCCTCGGCTGGGAGGTCGCCCACGTAGTCGAGGTCGGCGAACAGGATCGCGTGCGGACGAGCGCAGCGCCCGCAGTCGGGGCAGCGCGGCCAGTCGGCGGCGCGCAGGGTCTCCGGCTCGAGCTCCAACAAGGGCACCCGCCGCTCCTCCCACACCGCCCGCGAGCACGGACCCAAACACTGCAGCCGCCACAAGGAGCCATGCACTTCATGCAGCCGCGCCGCGGGCCAGCCGGCCCTCAGGTGGAAGCCGTCGACGTTGGTGGTCTGAATGAAGCTCGCGGGGGCGCGGCGAGCGATCGCGTGCAAGGCGGCGTAGCCGGCGTGGGGCTCGGACTCGGCGATCAGGCGCCGCTTCCACTCCATGAAGCCCCAGGCGAGCTCGGGCTGCTCCTCGAAGGCAGCCGGACAGGAGAGGTCCTCGGCCTTGATCCCCAGGGCCTCGAACGCGCCGTAGTTCCTCCAGGCGGTAGAGCCCGGGCGGCGGTAGACCGGGATCCCCGACTCGGCGGAGAGCCCCGCCGCGGTGCCGATCAGCAGCCGCTCGGCGGCGCCGATCCGCTCCGCGGCCTCCTCGATCGCGTCGTCGACCTGGATCGTCATGAGCGCTCCCCTCCGACCTGTTGGACGCACCTCGGGGCGCGCTGTCACGCCAGCGCAGTGCAACGTGTGACGGAGTCTCGCGACGCGACTGGCTAGGCTGGACGCGGGGAGGGGCAGCATGCGCCACGCGCTCACGATCGGGTTGGTCACGGCCGCCCTGCTCGCGGCCAACGCCGAAGAGCAACCCAAGCTGGCCGCAGACTGCGACCGCTGGCGCGGGCTGCTCGGCGAGCTGCGCGAGCAGAGCGCGCAGGCGCGGCAGCGCTACGCGCGCGAGCTGCTCGGACGCGTCCGCGACCGCGCGGGGAAGCCGGTGCCCGAGGCACGGGTGGCGCGGGTGCTCGACGCCCAGGACGGCCTGCTGCAACGCTGGGCTGACGAGGTCGAGTCCGCGCGGCTGCTGGCGGAGTCGGGCAGGATCGCGGCCGACGCGCTGCGGGAGAAGCTCGACGCGGCGCTGCTCGAGTGCGTGATCGGCATGGCGCGCCTCAGCCGAGACGAGGCCACCCAACGCCTGGCGGTGCTCGAAGCCGAGGCCGTGGCCGAGCTGGGTGAGCTGCGGACGGCCCTCGCCGCGGGCGGAGCCGCGGCGCGCCCCGACGTCGCCCGACGCGAGGCGGACCTCGCCCGCCGCACCCGGAGACGCTTTCGCGAGCTCGCGTTGACCCTGGCTGCCGCGCGACTCCAGCAGCTGGCCCTCGTCGAGCAGTGGTCGCGCTGGCGCCACCCCCAGCTCGAAGGCCTGCACGCGGACTTCGCCGGGCCCCTCGACCTGCACCTGGCCCTCGGCGACGTCGAGGGCCCCTTGCCCCAGGTGTCGAGCTTCCAGAGCCTCCTCGAGCAATGCGAGCTGACCCTGCCCGGCGTCTGCGGCCCGCCGCTGCGGCTGAGCCTCGTCGAGCACTTCGAGCGGCTGAACCTGGCGGGCGAGGGAGACGAGCCGAAGTGGCCGGCCTACAGCTGGCGCGAGGTCGACCGCCGCTTCGTCCGCGGGGTCGAGGTCCTGCGCCCGAACCTCCCCCGCTACGGCGAGCCGGACCCCGAGCCCTGGGGCGAAGAGCTCCCGGCCGCCTGGCGCGAGGTCCTCGGTCCCCAGGACCGCGTGCTCCTGATCTACGGCAGCCAGCTGCTCGACCCCCGCGGGAAGGCGGACGTGTTCCCCGTGCCCGATCCGCGCCCGGCCCACGGCGCCGGCTACGGGGTGATCTGGGCTGGCGAAGCCGCCGACCTGCGCGGGCACCCAGAGCAGCACGCGTTCTGGGCCACCCTCGAGACCCGAATCTCGCCCCGCCCCCGAGGTGCCCAGCGCCTGGATCGAATCCTCGACGACCAGCTGATCGTGGCCTACGCCCGGCTCCCGGCCCACGCCGAGCCCGGGGTCTACGCGCTGCGGATCCCGGGGGTCGCGCGCCCGGTGGAGTGGTACCTGCGGGAGAGCCCGAACCAGGCGACCCCCAGCTTCCAGCGCCTGCACCCCCAGCGCGGGCTGCAGCCGACGCACACCGCCTACGTGCAGGACGAGCTGGTGCTCGAGGTGCGCGCGACCAGCGGGACGGTCCGGGACCGCATGCTGATCAACCTCGGCGTCGGCGGGAAGCCCGCGCGGATCGACGGGCAGGAAGGCTGCGCGATCCCCCTCGAGCGGGTGGGCGAGGACGGGCGGGTGTTCCGCTCCCGACCGCTGCGGCTGGTGGCCGAGGACGCGCCCCCCGAGGACGCCGGGGACTACCACGTCGTGCGCGTGCGCCCCGGAGGCTGGCTCTCGGCCTTCCTGCCCCCGGGCAGCCCGGTGCGCGCGACGACCCCGGCGTTGGCGCGGCTCTACCGCACGCCGGCCGAGGCGGGAGGAGGCTGGGTCGAGACCATGCGCGAGGTGGTCGCCGACTACGACCTGAAGGTCCCAACCGGCGAGACGCGCGAGAGCTCCCTCGACCAGGTCTCGATGCTGATCACGCCCACGCTCTTCAAGCGCGAGATCCCGATTCGGCTCGGCCACGTGGCGAGCATGCTCCTCTTGCAGCGGCGCTTCCTGCGCGACATGCGCGAGCTCGACGCCAGCATGCAGCGCCTGCGCGAGCAGGCCCGCGACGACCCCCGCTACGCCCGCGCCTGGGCCGAGCGCATGCGGGGCGAGGCGACCCGGCCCGGCTCGGCGCTGGGGTCGCTGCAGGTCACGACCCCGGGCAAGATCGGCACGACCGGCTTCCGCGACGCGTTCAACGAGGTCTACCTGCGGCGGGTGTTCAAGGGGTCGAACACCGAGCGCGCCGTGTGGCGCGAGCTCGCGGCGTCCCAGGCACTCGACGCCTACTGCGACGCGGTGAGCAAGGCGCTGAAGCACGCCGAGGCCGCCTCCCCCGACGACCTGCGCGCGCTGCTGCAGCTCACCGGGACGGGGTTCGAGGCGATCCAGGCCAGCGTCCAACCCGACCTGCTGCGGCTGCGCCCCGACCCCGTGACCGGGCGCGTGCGCTGGCTGCCCGACGAGCTGGCCGAGCTCTGCACCGCGCAGATCCCGACCCTCTACGACGAGTACCGCGACAACGAGAAGCTGCGCAAAGCCGAGCTGGACGTGATCCTGGCGGTGGCCGGGCTGCCGATCTTCGGCGGCGAGGTGCTCGCCCTGCGGGTCGCGGCGCTGGTGATCCAGGCGGCGACCACGACGGTGTTCGTCCTCGACGAGCTGCCCAAGCACTTCGCCAAGGAGGCGGAGCTGGAGTTCGCCCTCGGCGCGCTGGAGGTCCTCGGGCACGGGCGCCTGATCCAGGCCGAGCACGACCGGGGCAACCAGGCGCTGCTGTGGTTCGACCTGCTGGGCAACGTGTTCGGCCTGGGGGGCGAGCTGATCGACCTGGCCAAGACCCTGCGCGCGCCGCGGCAGGCGGCGCGACTCCAGCGCCTGGTGGCCGAGGTCGAGCAGGAAGGCGTCACGGCGCTGGCCCGGTTCTCGCACGCAGAGCGAGCCACGGTGGCCGAGTGCCTGAGCCTCGCCCAGCGGGCCGAGCTCGACGGCGGTCGAATCCCGCGCTGGTTCGAGCCCTTCGAGCAGCGCGCCGCGGCGCTCGGCCAGAGGCTCGGCCAGCGGCTGGAGGCCCTCGACCGCTCCCGGTTCTACCGCTCGCTGGAGTCGGACCGCCTCGGGCCGAGCCCCCGCGGGGCGAGGCGTCCCAGCTCGACACCCGAGTCCGTCGCGGGCGTCGGCCTGGGCGAGGTCCTCGGCCGTGGGGTCGAGGCGCGGGTCTTCGCCACGGTCGGTGAGGAGTTCGAGGGCTACGTCTTCGCCCAGTGCCTCCAGCCCGAAGCGGCGGAGGCGATCCTGCACCGCAACCGCTACGTGTCGGGGTTACTCGAGGAGCACGGGGTCCCTCACCTGCGCGTGCACCCCGACCGGGGAGTCCTCGAGGAGGGCTACGTTCGCGGCTTCCTCCAGGAGCGCGCCCCCCCGGGGTCGCGGATCCTGCACTACGAGTACGTGCCCGAACACTACCTGGCCCCGGGGGGCCTGGCGCGTCAGTGGCGCCGGGTGCCTGGCGTCCAAGAATTCGGCGGGCACCCCCTGCCGCGCAACATGCAGCGCGCGGTGCTCGAGCTGTTTCGCGACCTCGGCCGCGCGGGCCTGATCTGGGAGGACGCCCACCTGGGGAACCTCTACTTCTTCCGGGAGGGACCGACCTGGCGGGCCGGAATCCTGGACCTCGACAGGGTGGTGCCCTTCGACGTCGACGTCCGGAGCACCCCCATGGGATCCCAGGCCGAGGTGTTCTGGAACCTGCAGGACTCCCCCGGGATCGAGACCTCCTTCTACAGGAACTCGATCCACAGCATGGCCGGGCAGCGCCTGCCGCCGGGGGCGGGCTACGCGCTGCGGGACCTGGGCAAGCACGTCTACCCCGACGCGGAGTTCTTCATGCAGAAGATCCTCGAGTACAAGTGGTTCATTCGCTACGACCGCGAAGGGGCGCGCTGGTTGGACTCGGTGCTGGAGGTCGAGGTGGTCGAGGAGTTCTTCCCCGAGCTGCGCCAGCACGTCGACCCCGATATCGTGCGCCTGCGCGGGGAGCGCCGCCGTGGGCGCTGAGCTGCGGATCCTGGCGCTGGCCGCCCTCTGCGCGGCAGCGGCGGCGGCGGACACGCTCTACCTGACCCCGGCGGGGGTCGCCGCCAAGGCCGAGCTCGCGGCCAAGATCGCGCCGGCGCCGGTCTACACCGACTGGAACGGCAAGCCCTACCTCGTGGGGATCGTGCGGGAAGCCCACCCCGCTCGTGACCTGAAGTCGGAGGAGGCTTCGGAGGCGACCCACCCGCGTTACCTGGTGGTCGCCTGCGACACCCAGGGGCAGCGGGTCAGCGCGACGGTCGAGCTCAGCGGACTGCACGTCGAGATCCGCGAGTCCCAGCTCGACAGCCTGCTCGACCTGCGGACCTTCGCCTCGAACCACGACCGGCTCCTCGAGACCGAGGTCGGCAGCCGGGCCTACCTCGCGGCGCTGCTCCAGCGCCTCGACCCCAGCGGCGAGCTGGGGCTCAGCCGGGGCGAGGCCCCGGAGCCGCCCGCGGGGCTGGTGGAGGGCGCGCTGCTGTTGCACCTGCGACGACCTGCGGGCGGCGACGCGCTGCCGCCAGGCGGGCGCGAGGCGCTCGACGCGGCCACCCGCGAGCGGCGCCCGTTGATCACGGTCCCGGCGGCCTTCGGCCCGCCGGGTCCCGCGCTCGGCTTCGCGCAGGCGATCGCGCGGGCGCGCCGCTACCCGGTTCACGAACCGAGCTTCGAGCGCGCGGCCCTCGCGCTGTTGACCCTGCGCACGAACTTGATCCTCGCCAAGCCCGAGGTCTCGCCCTACGCCAAGCGAGTTCACGAGCACGGGCTCGAGGCGCTGCGGTCCTTGATCGGAGCGATCGGCAACGCGCACCCCCGCGAGCGGACGCCAGAGATTCCGCCCCTGCCCCCGGTGGAGGAGTGGCTGGAGGGCGTCGACGACCCCGAGCGGCGCGAGGCGATCCGCGAGCGCTGGGAGCACCACCGCGAGGCGCGCGAGAAGGCGCGCGCCGCGTTGAAGGCCGCGGAGGCGCTGAGCGGACTGCCGAACCGGGAGGCCCTCCCGACCCACGAGGCGGAGGTCGCCGACGCCGCCCTCGACGCGCTGCTGCAGAGCGAGGGGCTCTACGCGTTGCCCGCCGAGCTCCGCGAGACCCTCGTCCACGCCTGCACGCGAATCGACGACGAGGCCCCCGGCCCTTCGACTCAGGACGACGCGCCCCTCGACCTGCGCGCCAAGGCGATCCGGCTCCTGGCGCGGGTCGCCGGGCCACGCCGGGCGCGGAGCCCCGAGGCGCAGGCGCGGCGGTCAGCGGCGGCGGCGAGCTACCGAGAGCAGCTCCTCGGCCTCTTGATCCCACGCGTCCCTCGCGCGCGGCAGCGGATCGCCTTTGCCGCCCTCGACCGCGTGGGCTGGACCGACGACGAGGCGACCCGGCGCCTGGTTCAGCACGCCCTCGACGAGGCCTCGCGGCTCCAACGCCGTTGCCGCCGGCACGGCTTCCCCGCGGACTCGCCCGCGGGGACAGCGCTCAGCAACGCGCTGCTCCTCGCCCGCGACCTCTCGACCCTCGCGTATCGAGACACCCCAGAGGCCGCCCTCGGACGGCGCGTCCTCGACTGGGTCGAGGACCTCGAAGCGAGGCGCGCGGACGACGAGGACGCGGCGGCGCTGCTCGCCGCCTGGGAGCGCGTGCAAGCCGCTCCCCCCGGGCGCTAGATCCGCTCGAGCAGCAGCCCCGTCTGGTAGGCGTAGGCCTCCGGCTCGCTGGCCAGCTCGCGGAACGAGCCCGCGAGGCCCTCCAGCAGCCACGGCCGGTCGTAGAACACCTGCGCCTTGTAGGAGCGACCGATCGTGAACATGCCCCAGTCGCCGCGGCAGAGCTCGGGGAACTCGGGGCAGCTCGCCAGGTAGCGCGCGAGCTCGCGGTCGGCGTAGCGGGTCTGGAACAGCTCGACGGTGTGCTTGTCGTGGAGGGTCACGTAGAGCGCGCCCCCGGGGCGGAGGATCCGCCGCAGCTCCTGGAACCAGGCGTCGGCGAGGTCGTCGACGTGGGTGAACACCGAGCCGGCGAACACGAAGCCGAAGCTGCGGTCTTCGAAGGGCAGCCGCGGGTCGGTGGTCGAGAGCAGCGTGTGGAACGGGGGGCAGAGGTGCGTCTTGCACCAGAACACGTGCTCCGCGCTTATGTCCGCGCCCCACACCTCGCAGCGCTCGGTGAGGTCCTCCAGCCAGCGCAGCATGCGCCCGCTGGCGCAGCCGAGCTCGAGGATTCGCTCGGCCTCCTCCAGCGGCTTCTGGTGGGCCGCGCACAGCGCCCGCATGCGCGCCACGTGCTCGCGGCCGCCGGCGAGGAACTCCTCCTCGCTGCCGGCGTAGTCGATCCACAGCTCGCGGGGGGGCACCGGCAAGGCGCCCGCGTGAGGGCGGCGCAGGGGCAATGAGTAGGCGCGCGCCGAGGGCCGGTAGGGGAGGAACGTCTGCCGCCAGGGCTCGAGCTCCTCGAGGCCGAGCTGCAGCGCGCCGTGCACGGAGCTGGCCTTGTAGCGCTGGAGCATGCTCCGCAGCCCTGACTTCACCCGCGCGCCCAGTCGTCGCTCGCCCATGCCGCGCATGCTACTCGGGACTCGCGTGCGCTGCCCGCACGGGGCATGTGGGCCGAGTTCGCGGCGGCTACCCTGTGGCCGTGGAGCGGATCGGCCCCTACGCGATCGTCGAAGAGCTCGCCCGCGGCGCGCAGGGGGTCGTGTATCGCGCGCGCGGAGCAGACGGGACCCCGGTCGCGCTCAAGCTCATGACCGCGCAGCGGGCCGCGAACCCGAGCGCGCTCAAGCGCTTCTCGACCGAGACCACCGTGCTCGCCCGCCTGCGGCACCCGAACGTGGTCTCGATCCTCGGGGCCGGCGAGCACGAGGGCCGCCCGTGGCTGGCCATGGAGCTGATCCAGGGCGAGTCCCTCGCCGCGCGGCTGTCCGGCGGGCCGCTCCCGCCGTGGCGGGCGCGGCGGGTGGCGCAGCAGCTGGCCCAGGCGCTGAGCTACGTCCACGCCTGCGGGGTCCTGCACCGCGACCTCAAGCCCGAGAACGTGCTCCTCGAAGGCGACCGCGCGCTGCTCACCGACTTCGGGCTCAGCCGCGACCACGACACCTCCCTCAGCCGGCTCACCGCCAGCGGGATCTTCCTCGGGACCCCCGGATACTGGGCGCCCGAGCAGGCGCGGGGGGAGCGCGAGCTCGACGCGCGCACCGACGTCTACGGCCTCGGCGCCGTGCTCTACGCCTGCCTCACCGGGGCGCCCCCCGTCGAGGGCGAGTCGCTGCAGCAGCTGCTGGAGCTCGAGCGCTACGAGGCGATCGAGCCGCCGCGCGCGCGCCGCCCCGAGGTCCCCGCCTGGCTGAGCGAGCTCTGCCTGCGCTGCCTGCGCGTCGACCCCGCGCAGCGTCCCCCCACCGCGGACGCCGTGGCCCGCGCGCTGGTGCTCGGCGAAGACGGCGCCGAGCCCGCCGCGCGGGGCAAGCCGCTGCTGGCGGGCGCCGCGGCCCTCGCCCTGCTGGGGCTGGGCGGCCTGCTGACCACCCTCGCGCTGCGCGGGCGCTCGCCGGCGCCGCCCGCCGCGGTGGCCGCGGTCGACAGCGCGCCCCCCGCGTCGCGAGACCCGGAGGCCAGCCGCGCGCACTTCGCTCGCGGGCGCGAGCACGAGACCGACGACCGGATCGACGACGCGATCGCGGACTACCGAGAGGCCACGCAGCTCGACCCCGACTTCGTCGCGGCCTGGTATCGACTCGGCTACCTCCTGCGCGACGAGGGGCGCTACGCCGAGGCGATCCCCGTCCTCGACCGGCTGCTCGAGGTCGACCCCGAACACGCCAAGGGCTACCGCCAGCGGGGAGTGTGCCAGGCGCAGCTCGGGAACCTCGAGGCCGCCATGGCCGACTACACCCGCGCGGTCGAGGCCGACCCCCAGTATGCGCTGGGCTACCTGATCCGCGCCCAGGCCCACGAGCGCGCGGGCTACCTCCAGGACGCGGTCGCCGACTTCAGCCGCGTGATCGAGCTCGAGCCCGACAACGTCGCCGCGCACTACGGCCTGGGCTACGCGCTCCGTCGACTGGAGCGCCACCAGGAGGCGATCGCGGCCCTCGACCGCGCGATCGAGCTCGAGCCCACGCGGGGGAAGTACTACCGCAACCGCGCGCTGTCGAAGGACGCGCTGGACCACCCCGCGGAGGAGGTGCTCGCGGATTTCCGCCAGGCGATCGCGGTCGAGCCCGACTACGCCCTCGGGCACTGGTCGCTGGGCCGGGCCCTCCTCGAGCGCGGAGACGCCCTCACGGCGCTGAGCGAGCTGGAGCGCTCGCTGGAGCTCGACCCCAAGCACGCGGGCGGGCACCTCTGGCACGCCCGCGCCCTGGCCAAGCTGGAGCGCAGAGACGAGGCGCGGGAGGCGCTGGCCCGCGCGCGCGAGCTCGACCCCGACAACGACGAGATCGAGCGCTTCGCCGAGGAGCTGAGCGCGGAGGGAACCCGACCCGCGCGCTGACTCGGCTGTCGCGGCCGACCGGCCCCGCTTGCTACCCTCGGCGCATGCTTCGTCGTGACGTCCTCGCTCAGCGCCCGTTCACCTGCGTCCTCGCCGCCGGCTACTTCGGCTACGGCTCCCACGCGGGCTTCCTCGCCGCCCTCGAAGATCGCGGGCTGCGCCCGCAGCGCGTGGTCGGCACGAGCGCCGGCTCCCTCGCGGGCACGCTGTGGGCCGCCGGCCGCTCGGCCTACGACCTCGTCGAGGCCATGGCCCGGATCCGCCCGCGCGACTTCTGGGACGTGGGCCCGCTGCTCCCGCTGGGTGTGTTTCGCGGGAAGAAGTTCAAGCGCCTGGTCGCGGACCTGCTCCCCGCGGGGGTCCGCGACCTCGAAGACTGCGCGCTGCCCGTGGGCGTCGGGATCCACGACGTCTTCCGCTGGCGCTACGAGGTCTTGAGCAGCGGCGAGATCACCTCGGCGCTGCACGCCTCCTGCGCGCTGCCCGGGTTGTTCCAGCCCGCGCGCGTCCGCGGCCGCTGGGCCCTCGACGGCGGCGTGAGCGACCCCCGCGGCTTGAGCGCGCTGGCCCCCGACGAGTTCGCCGTGTTCCACGCGCTGATCAAGAGCGACCCGCTGCCCGAGCCGAGCCCGACGCGCTGGGACCTGGGCGTGGAGGAGATCCCCCAGGCCGGGCCGTTCAAGCCGCAGCGCACGGTCGACGCCTTCCACCACGTGCGCGCGGCCGCCGGGGCGTGGCTCGACGCACCCGCACCTGAGTCTCCGGGGGCCCCTCGCCCTCGCAGCGAAGCTGCTCCGGCTCACCCCCAACGGGCCGCAGGCGTGCCGCCCGCAGGGGCACCGGCCGCGCCGCGAGTCGACTAATGCTCGTCGAGTGCGTCCCCAACCTGAGCGAGGGCCGCGACCCCGAGCGGATCGCGCGCCTGGTCGCGGCCGTCGAGCGCCCCGGGGTGGCGCTGCTCGACCGGCACTCGGACCCCGACCACAACCGCACGGTGTTGACCCTCGCCGGTCACCCCGAACCTCTGCTGGAGGCGGTGCTCTCCCTGGCCGAGTGCGCGCTGCGCGAGATCGACCTCCGCGAGCACGCCGGCTGCCACCCGCGGATCGGCGCCCTCGACGTGGTGCCCTTCGTGCCCCTCGAGGGGGCGAGCATGCAAGACTGCGTCGAGCTCGCGCGCCGCGCCGGCGAGCGGCTGGCGAGCGAACTCGAGCTGCCGATCTACCTCTACGCGCAGGCGGCCACGCGACCCGAGCGCGCGCGCCTGCCCTGGCTGCGCCGTCCCGGGTTCGAGGGCCTCGCCGACGCCCTCGCCAGCGACGAGCGCGCGCCCGACTTCGGCCCCCCGCGCCCGCACCCCAGCGGGGGCGCCACCGCCGTCGGCGCGCGAGACGTGCTGGTCGCGTTCAACGTCGACCTCGAGGGCGGCGACCTGGCGTTGGCGCGCGCGATCGCGCGCGAGCTGCGCACGTCCAACGGCGGGCTGCCCGGGGTCCAGGCGCGGGGCATGCAGCTCGCCGACCAGGGGCGGGTGCAGGTCAGCATGAACCTGTTCGACCTCGCGCAGACCGGAGTCGGCGACGCCTACGCCGCCGTGGCCAAGGCCGCCCGCGCCGCGGGCGCGGACGTGGGGCGCGCCGAGCGCGTGGGCCTCGTCCCGCGGGCGGCGGTGGGGCGCGGGCTGGCCGTGTGGCTCGGCGAGCCGATTCACGAAGGCGTGCTCGAGGACCGGATCGAGTCCAGCGGGTTGGTGCTGCCCAGTGGCGGGTTCGCGCGGACCCTGCGCCAGCTCGCCGGGCACGGCGCGGGGGATCCCGGCGGGGGCACCGCCGCGGCGCTGGCCCTGGCCCTGGCGCGGGCGACCCTCGACAAGGTCGTGGCCTTCTCCCGCGGGCCCAAGTGCGACCTGAGCGACGAGGAGCTCGACGCCCTCGTCGCCAGCGTGCCCAGCCTCGAGGCGCTGCTCGACCTGGGCGAGGCCGACCAGCGCGCCTTCGCCGCGGTCCTCGCCGCCTGGGGGTTGCCGCGCGGCCCCGAGCGCAAGCAAGCGATCGCCGCCGCGCGGGGTCCGGCGGTGCGCGTCCCCGAGGAGCAGCTCGCCGCCGCGCGAGAGATCGCCGCCGCCGCAGCCACCCTGGCCGAGGTGGGGAACCCGAACCTCGTCAACGACGCCGCCGCGGCGTGCGAGCTGGCCCTCGCCGCCGGACAGATCGCCGCGCTCAACGCCCACGCCAACCAGCGCAAGCGCGACCGCCAGGACTACGCCCCCCGCCTGCGCCAGCTCGAGGGCTGGGCGCGCCAGGCGCGCCAGGCCGCCCTCGGCTGATTTCAGGGGGCCTCTCCGAGGCCCCCTCGCCCGAGCAAGTGAATTGCTCGGGCTCACCCCCAACGGGCTGAAGGCTCACCCAGACCCGTCACTACGAATCGCCGGGCTAGCCGTGGTGGCACCCAGCCCCAGGCGCAGTCCCACGTGCGGCCTGGACGCTCCCCTGTCCCCACCTCGCTCGCGCACAACCCAATGCCCCGAAAAGGGGTGTTCACCCCGTTCTCCCCATCCGTTCAGGGGGTCTGGACGGGGGTGAACGACCACCCGTTGGGACCCCCTTGGGGCGGAGCGGGGTTTTCAGCCTCGGATCGCGTTGCGATCCTGTGGAAGGACGCACTCTCATCTCACGGACACTGGAGACGCGTTGCCGAGTCTCTGGGGCTGGGACGTCAATGGAGTCGGGTGAAACGTGGGTGCGGCTGATCTGGAGCGACTCGTAGCTGAGGTACGCGCGGCTGTTGATGCCGGCCGCGCTCCCGAGGCGTTTCGCCTGGCCTTCCAAGCCGTCGAGGTCGCGGAGAGGGAGCAGTCTTCGGCTGATGCGGTCCTGGCCCTTGCTGCGGAAAGCCGCTGGACTGAAGCGATTGCGCAGCTCGACGTGTTCCCGAGCGAGCGGGACCGATTCGGAGTCCTCGCGGCCCTCTTGCTCTTGGCTCTCACCGAAGAGCAGCCCGATTCAGCCGCTGCCGAAACCGTGCTGTGCACCATCGCGTTGCTTCCGACTGGCGGATACGACCCGCTCGAGGACTACGACCCTTCTCTCGTTCTATGGCTCACTGGTCGGGCCTGCGAGCTTGGACTCCCTCGACCTCAACGCCTGCTGGCAGCGCGAGACCAGTGGAGCGGGAGAGAGGTTGTCGGAGCGCTGATCCGACAGATCACGGGGGAGCGGCCTGAGTGGCTTCTTGGCCCCTGGGAGACGGCGAGGCCGACCCCGCTTCGCCTCAGTGAGCTGAGCGGCGCCACGGAGCGCTTGGATCTGGCCGTCGTCCTTACCGAGGAGATAGACCCTGCCCAGAAGAACGGTCGAGGAGAACGCGGACGATGCTTCGCAGACGTAGGTCGAGTCTTCGCCGCCCTGGGCAAACAGGACCGGGCCGCCGAGTTGCTGGCTCGTGCCCTTGCTGAAACAGCCCAGCTAGACACGGAGGAATTCTGCGACGACACCTTCGACCGCCAACCGTGCGTCACCGCGATTGCGCGAGCCTGCGCCGCACTTGGGAGTGAATCTGCCCTCGAGCTGCTGGGGCACGCCCGGCGCGAGGCTGATCGAATCGATCACGAGGGTTGGAAGGGCTGGGCCTTCAAATCGCTGGCCCTGGCAACGGCCCAGCTTGGGCAACCCGAGGCCGCCCGCTCGCTACTTGAGGAAGCCCGTTCGGTTGGCTGGGAGGTCAATCCCGGTCACTGGCAGGCTGAGGTGCTCGTCGCGGTCGCCCTCGCCTGGGCTCAACAGGACGCAGCCAAAGCTAAGGAGGTGCTCAAGGAAGCATGGGCCGGTGCAACCGAGCGCTACGACCCCAAGTGGCGAAGGGAATGGGATCGTCTCAAGGCCATGCTCTGCGTAGGAGCCGGGTGGGGCATCCTTGGCGAGCGGGTGCGGGGCTCCGAGTGCCTCGCTGCGGTTCACAGCGAGGTGCACACCTTGGAAGATGGCTATCACCGAGGCATGGCGCTCCGCGCCCTCGCAGAGGTCCAGCACGACCTTGGCTCGACCGAGCAGGCCGGCGAGCTTCTTCGGGAGGCATGGGAGTCCGTGAGGTCGACGGACAAGGACAGCCTGCTGCCGGATGGTTGCGCTGTCCTTGCGAGAGATCTCGCGCGCCTTGGAGAGGAGGAGCTTGCCCTTCAGGCCCTGGAGCTCGGGCTCGAACCAGCCTTTGCGAGCGCGAGTGAGCGCGACTACGGGAGGCCGCTCCAGGCCCTCCTTGAAGCCTGCCGGGCTCTGCCAACCCTCGCCAGTACCGCCCTTCTAACCGGCCTCCTCGAGCGCGCTCAGGCTCTGGCAGAGCGGCGGACCCGCTCCCGAGTTGTATCGGGCATCGCGGCCGCCTTCGCACGCTTGGGGGCGCTTCACCATGGGATGGATGTCGGCACCCGCCCTTATGCTCGAGGCTCCGCCCGCGAAGCGCCTCTTCGAGGTCGAGCATAAGGGCGGGTGCCGACACGCATTAGGCCAAGCATTAGGCCAAGGTGTCGGACGAGGGCGTTAGGCTCGAGGCTTCGCCCGCGAAGCGCCTCTCCGAGGTCGAGCCTAACGCCCTCGTCCTGCAGATCACTTCCCCTTGGCGGGGGCTTTGTATGCCTGCTTCGGGTGGGCTGGACTATCCGGGTAGAGAAGTTCTAGCTCACCTGCTCCTAGCATTTGGCGTAGATAGTTGTTGCTCAGGTAGGTCGGGTTTCGATCCAAGATCTTTCCCAACTGGGCGCCAGAGAGAGGCTGCCAGGCGCAGAGCCTGGTGATCACTTGCTTGACCTTCTCCGGTCGTGCTCGCTTCCCAAGGCCCTCAATGGCTGCTGCTAGCTCCCTAGGTAGCTCCTCTGTATCTAGGGGGTCAGACCCCCTAGATAAGCCGCTGTCTAGGGGGTTAGGGGAAGCTCCAGCCTCAGAACTGCCTAGGAGCGCAGGGGTTGGAAGGTAGTAGGTGCTGCGGCCCTGGCCTCGCTGATCAAGCAGGCCGATATCTCGCAACCTTCGCAAACGACTGCTCGCAGTGAGGGTGTCGACCCGATTGATGGACCGATAGGCAGCGTTGTCCAGGGCTCCGAGCTCACGAAGAACGACCAGCGCACGTGCCTCGTCGTCTGACAGGTTGTGGGCCTTGAACCGACCGAGCCAGGCCCAGTCGTCTTCGCTCAGGAGGTGGTGCGTAAGCAGCCTGACGGCGAACTCGCTTCGCACATGATCGGACTCAAACAGGGGGTCCGTGAGGTTCGCCTCCGACATGACCTTTCGCATGGTCGGAATCCCGGTGCCCTTGGTTTCTGCCAGGCCCAGGTCATGCAGCGCAGCTGCGATTCGCGGGTTTCGTGTCCTTGATCCGGGCTCACCCAGCCGCTCAGACGGTATCAGCGAGTAGCCAGGGTTCTTGATCTCGAGCCGGTTGGAATATCGGATGATCTGGACTGGTTGGTGACTCCGATAGGACCGGTGCATGACTGCATTCACCACGGCCTCTCGGATGACCTTCCTCGGGATCAGGGGGACGTCCTGACGATGCACTCCGTCCTCGGCAAGCGAGAAGGACTTTGGGATGTCGTCCAGCACGAGGCCGACAATCGTCGGAACGGTCAAGACCAACGGACCCAGCTTCTCAACCGTCTGGTATCGGTGATCTGGGTCCGACACCCACTCGCGTCCGTCCACGCGGATGTAGTCGATGCGAGTCATAGGGAGGTAGCGGCGCAAGGCTGCGACGTTCCCGAAGAGCACCAAGCCTGCGACGGTCAGCGCCTCTCCCTGCTCGGCTGTTGCTCCAAGTGCACGAAGTAGCTGAGGGTCAGGCAGGTCGAGCAGAGCGGCCTCAGCTCCCCGCTCTCGCCGAGTCCTGCGGTATGCCTCAAGGGCAGCAGGATCGACGTCGGCAACGGTCGTGCCCTGCACTGCCGTCTCGTCGTAGGACCTGTGCCCCCGCGCCTCATAGAACATGGCGATGTCGTCGTCGGTGCAGGTCTGGGTTGTCGAGCCAATCCTGCGGAACGCCCCCTTGGGGACCCCACGCGACCGAAGGTAGACAGGCTTGTCGTGCGCTGGCGCCTCAGGCACGAACACAACCAAGACCGTCTTCCCTTCGTGCCGCTCGACCTGAATCTCGGGCCGGATTGGGGTGTTGAAGGAATCCCGACACTGGGTAGCAAGATCGGCCTGGAGCTTGTCCGGGTTCTCAACGCCGACAACGTCGAAGTCGCGGAATAGGTTCCCTTCCTTCCCCTCAACCCCCAGAAGGAGGTATCCGCCGCCGCGATCCGGTTCGTTTGAGAACGCCGAGACAGTCTCGAGTGCTCGCTTCGTGAGATCACTCGCCTTCTTGGCCTCGATCTCGACGGACTCGTCCGAGGTCGAGAGCTTCTCGAACAATTCCGTAAACGTGGGCAATGTCACCCAACCCCACCCCTCGTCAGTGGCGAATCCTAGGCAGAACGGGTCTGCAAGTTACCGAGGCTGTCGAGCCCCTACCCGACTACTCCTCCTCCAACTCCTGTCCTAGGAACTTGATGAGTTCATGGAGATCCCAGCTATGGTGGCCCGCAATGTCCCTGGTGGCGCTCACCATCGCAGCCATTACGCCTGACCTCCGCCCAGCGGCAGCTTCGACACGGTCTACCAAGAGCTTTCGATCCTCAGGATCGAGACATTTGATCAAGGACTCGACCAACCCTGCGACCATTCCCTGGTCCGTGCTGGTTGCCTTGGGAAGGAAAGCTGCCGCAATCGCCTGGGACGCTTCCATGGAGCCCATGTGTCTTCTCCGTTGCCGTAGGTGGAAACTCTAGCCTATGCGGGTCCACTTCCTGAGGCCACGGCTCCCGCCTCCAGCCTCCAGCGAAGCCCCTCAGGCGGGGTCCTGTTGCTTCTCGAGGCGGGGTTAGGAGAGGTCTCGCTCCAAAAGGCTCAACTCCGCTTCGATTCTCCTCAGGCTTTCTGTCTTGTGCAGTGAGTTGCTGGAGCGGATCTCTTCCAGCCAGGCCTTGAGGGTAGGCAGCTCCGCCTTGGCGTAGGCGAGATAGGTGGACTTGGGATTCAGTTCACGAGCTGACTGGAGATGAGCAACTACGTCCTGGTCACCCCACATGATGTTGACCAAAACCCCGGCACGGGCGTCTCCTGTCCCAAACACGCCCTCCTCGTCCAGTTGCAGTATCGCTTGCTTGAAAACGGACCAGCGGCGATCAAAGCGCTCCTGCCTCTCGGCCTCGCTCCTGGCGGACTCAACTCGATCAGCCTCGAGTAGCTCGTTGACCTCGTTGAAGTGGGCTTCACCGGATAGATGGTATTCCCAGTCACAGGGACTCCAACGGAGATCCTCCTGCTCACGCGGATCGGAGGCGAGACGGGTCAAGGCCTCCTCGGTAGCTGAACTGGGTACCAGATACCCGAGTTCTGGGGCGGTATAGAAAATGAACGCATAGAAGTGCTCACTGGGATGGTTCTTCTGAAGAGCGGTGAACGCCGCCCTTCCTGCCTTGACGATGGCCTTACGTAGTTGAGATTCATCGCTCGTCACCTCGTCATGGTCACGAGAGGACCCACGCACTGCAAGACCTCCTGAGTCGGCGTTTCGCCCAGCTTCGTCTCTTCTGGGCAGCACGTCGGATGCTTGCCAGGCGACACCGCAGGCTACGCCTGCGGTCGCGAACTCTCGCGCCCCGAGCTCGCGAGTCGCGAAGTCTCACGAGCCCCGGCGGTCGTAACTCAGGCGAATCTGTGCTTCCGCCTGTGGCACGCCCTCTGCAAAAGCCCTCGACACGACCCAGCACATCACGCCCCGCTTCACCGCCGCCGAGATCGAGGCCGGCGTCTACCGGCAACCTTCGACCCAGAGAGGCCCAGATCGCCCATGACCATCTTGAAGATCACTGCTAGCGCTCGCGACGACCGCTCACTGAGTCGGACCCTCGCGTCACGGTTCGTCGCGGAATGGCTCGCTCGTCGCCCTGACGACGCGGTCGTCGAGCGGGATGTTGCTGGCCAACCGCCTCCCGTCGTGACCGAGGAGTGGATCGCCGCTGCGTTCGCGGCCGACCAAGACCGAACCGACGCTCAACGAGACCTCCTCGCGTGCTCGGACAGGCTCATCGCTGAGCTGGCAGAGGCCGACGTCATTGTGATCGCGACGCCGATGTACAACTACGGCATGCCCGCGACCTTGAAGGCATGGTTCGATCAAGTCATCCGAGTCAACGAGACCTTCTCCTTCGACCTGAGCCGCGGCGACTACCCGCTACAGCCCGTCCTCAGCGGCAAGAGGTTGGTCGTCCTGACCTCCACCGGTGAGTTCGGCTTCATGCGCGGCGGCGTGCGGTCGCACATGAATCACCTGCTCCCGCACATCGCGACGTGCGCGTCCTATCTCGGCGTCGCTGAGCAGGACATCCACCATGTCGGCATCGAGTATCAAGAGTTCCGAGACGAGCGGCACGAACGATCCATCGCCGACGCCTACCGCGCGATCCCTGGCCTGGTGGATCGGCTGGCTCGAGCGTCCCCGGTTCAGCTCCGGCGGTAGGCCTCACTGCGAAGTGCCGGGCAGACGCGGCTCGAGTCCAGCCGAGACGCTCTGGAAACGCCCCGTCGCTGCCGACTACTCGGACCTGGCCTTGAGGATTTCTCCGGCCTCGAGGAGCAGACCAGCGGAGGCTGTTCCCAGCGTCACTTGGCGACGAGAGTCCCGGTGCTCGAGGACGGCATTGCTCGGGTGGTGAATGGCTTTCCCGATCTCTGCGAAGCCTCTGCGCCCTCAGCGTCTCCGCGTTGAAGACGTCGCCCGAGGGCGCTCTGGCTCGTGCGACAGCTCCCTCGGGTCGATCTTGCCGCTTCCTTTTCTTTCAGTCGGTTCGCGACGCGCTGCGTTGCAGCTGCAATCCCTCGTGCTGCCTGGCGTACATACCTGGTCCGCGACCTCGTAAACGAGACCGCGGACCAGGGGAAGAGATAGGAACTCTGAGAAGAATAGCCACGCACCCCCGCACAGGAGTGCGGTCGCCTGTTCGACGACGCGCAGCTCTACGCAAGCCCAATGCCAGCATGCACTTCCGGCATTTCGTGACCGCCCTCAGTCAGCTTCGCTGCTCATGCTGAGGGGGCCAGACCGAGCGTTCGACTTGCGTCGAGGGACCGAATGGCGAAAAACTGTCCACGGCATGCGGTTGGGCAGCCAGTTCCCGAAATCGGGCTGGGAAGCCATCCGTAAGCGCATGCTTGTTTGGGCAGTTAGGGCTGGCCCCCGACTTGCAAATGGGTGCGCTGGTCCCCGCGGGAGAAGGGGGCCGACCCTGGGGAGGGTTGAGGATCATGTTGGGTGAGAATGCGTTTCCCGTGGTTGCTCTGGCGCCGAACGCGGCGCGGGTGACCGTGTCTGGGAAACTCCGCGGGCGACAGGCCCGCCAGTTGGGCGCCGAGCTGCTGCGCCTGGCGGACGAGGGTGTGAGCCGGGTCGTGATCGACCTGCGTGAGCTGACGTCGATCGACAGCCTGGGCACCTACGCCCTGGAAGAAGGGCTCGACCACGGGGTGCGGATTCACCTCGTCGTGCCGCCCACCTTCCGCTTCGACCGCTTCTTCAGCTCGCGCGCCCTGAGCCGCCGCGGGCTGCGCGTGCACCGCACGCTCGAGCAGGCCGTGGTCGCGGTGCGAGACATCGTCGACAGCGGGGTCAGCGGGGGCTCGCTGGCCCTCGTCTAGCGATCTCTTGTTCGCGATTCACTGCAGCGACGACGGCGCCCTGAGCTGGGCGGAGACGCCGGATCCCGAGCTGGGGCCCGGCGAGCTCGTGGTCCAGGTCGCGGCGACCGCGGTCAACCGCGCCGACTTGCTCCAGCGCCAAGGCCACTACCCGCCCCCTCCGGGCGCGAGCTCGATCCTCGGGCTCGAGGCCGCGGGCAGCGTGCTCGCCGTGGGCGAGGAGGTCGACGGCTGGTCCGTCGGCGACCGCTGCATGGCGCTGCTGCCCGGCGGCGGCTACGCCCAACGCGTCGCGGTCGACGCGCGCCACGTGCTCCCCTGGCCCGAAGGCTGCGACGCCGTGCAGGCCGCGGCGATCATGGAGGCCTACGTCACCGCCTACCTGAACCTGGTCGAGCTCGGCTCGCTGAGCGTGGGCGAGCGGGTGCTCGTGCACGGGGCCAGCGGCGGGGTCGGCAGCGCCGCGGTCCAGCTCGCCAACGAGCTCGGGGCCGTGGTGTGGGCCACCGCGCGCCCGAGCAAGACCGAACAGGTCAGCGCGCTGGGGGCTGCGCGGGTGTTCGACTACCTGGCCCCCGACGTCGACGCCCAGCTCCGCGAAGCCGGTCACGTGAACGTGATCCTCGACGTCCTCGGCGCCAAGGGCCTGGCGAGCAACCTCGCGCTGCTCGCCCCCGACGGCCGCCTGCTCCTGCTGGGGCTGCTCGGGGGGCGCCGGGGCGAGATCGACCTGCTCCCGCTGCTCACCCAACGCCTGACCGTGCGCGGCTGCACCCTGCGCGCCATGCCCGCCGAGCGGAAGGGCGAGCTGATCGCGGCCTGCGGCCGGGAGCTGATCCCGCGGATCGAGGACGGCCGCCTGCGACCCGTGGTCCACCGCAGCTTCCCGATCACCGAGGCCGAGGCCGCCCACGCCTGCATGCAGGCGGGCGAGCACGTGGGCAAGCTCGTGCTCGAGGTTCCCGCCTAAGCTGCGGGCGGGGTTCACCCCCGCCCGAGGGCAGCGTTGGGCGAGGGTCGGCTCAGAACTGGAGCACGACGCCGGCGTAGAGGCCGTGGGCAATGCCCTCCACCGCTTCGGCGCGCGAGTCGCGGTCGCTCTCGATCTTCATGAAGTCGGCGCGGTAGCCGACGATCACGCCGATCGTGTCCTCGATCAGCAGCCGCAGGCCGAGGTCGACCTCGGCCGCGGTGGCCTCCTTGGTGCGGGCCTCGTCGAACTCGAGGGTCCCGTTGCGCCGACGGAAGCGCTCCTCGCGCTCGTACTCGAAGTGGCCAATCCGGCCGCGGGCGAAGATCTCGATCGGGCGCGCGGGGCGCAGGGCGAGGGACATACCGACCATGGGCAGCAGCGCCTCGGTCGACTCGCGCTCGCGGGTGAACGCGTTCTGCGGGTTGCTGAACTCGGTCTCCCAGTAGACGTAGCGCCCACCGAAGCTGATCCCCAGCTCGACCCAGCGGTTGTTGAGCGGCTTGACCACGACGTCGAAGTCCGCGCTGAGGACCTCGATCTGGGTCTCGAGGAACTGGTTCTGGCTGAAGGTCGTCGAGCCGTAGGTGAACGTGCTCGTCGGGCGCCGGAGGTCGGAGAACTGCGTGCTGCGGAACCCGCCCTGCAGCGAGACGAAGCGCCCAATGTCGAACCAGGCGCGGTAGGTCAGGCTGTGCTCTTCGTCGAGGTCCGCGAGCCCCTGGTCGTCGAAGTCGATCTCACCGCCGCCGAGGGCGCCCTCGCGGTGGGAGAGCTTGACGTCCTTCAGCTGGGTGTAGTAATAGGCCGCCATGCCGCCCAGCCGCAGGTGCAGGCGGTCGTCGTCCGCGCCGCCGCCGCTGGAGGGCGGGTCCTGGTCCGGGTTCACCGGCGGCGGGATCGGGTTCCCGTTCTCGTCGTATTCCCGGCGCAGCGACTCGTCGAGGTCCTTGTCGATCTCCTCGTTGGGCGGATCGAAGGGACCTTCGGGATGGTCGTCGTCGGCTCGCGCCAGGGGCAGAGCGAGCAGGGCGGCGAGAATGGTCAGCGGTAGACGTGACATGGCTTACCCTTCCGCGGGTCTCATGTGCGCACTAGCAGCGTAGCAGGGCCACGCGATGGCAGCCAGCAAGCCGTTTGGAGCGCTGAGGCTAAAGAATGAACGAGTCTGGACTTCGGTCGGTCGAGTACGTAGAATTCGTGCGCTCGAGAAGGCGATCTCATGACCGACGAATCCGTCAAAGAGTCCGACAGCCCCAATATCGACCTGCCTCCCGAAGAGGAGGAGGGGTCGCTGATGGCCGAGTTCATGCTCTTCCTCAAGGAAGAGAAGAAGTGGTGGCTCGCGCCGCTGGTCGTGGTGCTGCTCGTGATCGGGCTGGTGATCGTGTTCGCGGAGAGCTCCGCGATCGCGCCCTTCATCTACACGATCTTCTAGGCCGTGGACGAAGACTTCGAACAGCTCCCCCGGCGAGTCCTGCTCGCTGGCGCCCTCTGCACCCTCGCTGCGGTGGGGGTCCTGTTCGCGGCCTTCGTGTGGCTCAACACCGAGCCCGCGGCGTCGCCGCCGCCCCTCGTCTACAAGGTGTTCTAGCCCCTCAGCCTGCGCCTGCGCGTGGGTTTCGTGGTGGGCTGCTCTACTCACGTCTGACCTCGGACCGGCGTTGTCGGACCCCCGTGGTTAGAGTGAAGACGCGAATTCGGTTGTTCGGATTCGTGTTTGTTCGCGCAAACGTAGCGCGTTGGGTTTTTCCGTCCGGAGCCAGCACCTTAGTAGCTGTTGGTGGCCGGAAGAGTCCAAACGAAAGGAGGTGATCCATTATGTGTAGTGGCTACTTGACGAGGTTGCGGACCTAAGCGTCGACGGACCCTTGGGTCTACGTAACCAGCCGCGCCGATTGCCCTTCTGGGCGGTCGGCGCGGTTCGCTTGTACGGCGGCAGCTTGCAAACCGTGAGCACGGCCCCCAGCTCGTAAACCGTGAAGTTGGGCGTAGGATCGAGGGCATGGGCGCGAGCTGGCGAATCTTCGAGGTGTGGGGGATCCAGGTCCGGCTCCACGTGTTCGCCGTGGCCTGGGTCGCGCTGAGCTTCCTCTACTTCCCCAGCCCGCAGGTCGCGCTGGCGGTCGACGGCTTGCTCTTCCTCTCGGTGTTCCTGCACGAGCTCGGGCACTGCCTCGGCGCGCGCTGGGTGCGGGGCCAGGCGCGGGAGATCCTCCTGCACCCCTTCGGCGGGCTGAGCCGGCTGCGGGTGCCCAAGACGCCGTGGGCCGAGTTCGCCAGCACCGCGGCGGGGCCGCTGACGAACCTCCTGCTCGCCGGGCTGGCCTTCGGCCTCGGCGCGCTGGTCGGCGTGGACTGGTCGCACGGGGTCCGCAGCGCGGTGTTCGCGCCGGTCTCGCTGACCTGGGTCCTGGCGGTGGCGACCGTGATCAACGCGGCGCTGTGCCTGTTCAACGTGCTCCCCGCCTACCCCATGGACGGCGGGAGGCTGCTGCGCGCCGCGGTGTGGCCCGTCCTCGGTTGGCGCAACGCGACCGTGGTCGCGATCTGCGCGGCCTTCGCCTGCGGGCTGCTCGCGATCTCCTTCGGCCTCCAGCGGGGCATGCTCCTGCTCGCCGCGCTGGGGGCGTGGGTGATCTACTCCAGCGGGCGCGAGCTCAAGGGCGCGCTGCGCAGCCAGGACCCGAGCCGCATGACCGACAAGCAGCCCCACGAAGAGCAGCGCGCCCCCAGCCTCTACCACGACGACGACCTCATGCCCCACGAGCGCCCATGATCCTTCAGCAGAGCACCCACTCCGGTTGGCTGAGCAACACCTGGCTGATCGCCCCCGGCCCGGGGCAGCCGGCGGTGGTGATCGACGCGGGCGCGCCCCCCGAGCCGATCCTGCGCGCGATCGAGGAGCACGGGCTCGAGCTGAAGTGGGTCCTGCTCACGCACCACCACGTCGACCACGTGTGCGAGCACCGCGCCTACCAGGAGCGCTGCGGGGCCGAGGTCATGATCCACCAGGCCGAAGCCGACCGCGTGCCCGGAGTCGACCGCGCGCTAAGCGGCGCCGAGCACCTGCAGGCGGGCGAGCTCTCGGTGGAGCTGCTGCATATTCCCGGGCACACCGCGGGCCAGCTCGCGTTCCGCGTCAACCGCGACCTCGTCGCCACCGGGGACACCCTGTTCAAGGGCTCGGTGGGGGGCACCCGCGGACCCGGGCACACCAGCTTCGCCGAC